>SMTZ1_10004154_pt1 | contig 56260 bp, 48 predicted proteins | sample DeeMarSWOR136_30_FD_25667 | JGI IMG/M metagenome (IMG submission 25667) | reverse complement strand
TGGCTTCCTGGCCGATGACCCTTTGCGTTATTCAGTCAATCCGCAGAATCAACCCACCTCATGATTGACCTATGGTCTTGATTCGGTTATACTTTCCTTTGGTGTTTTGAGGCCTGCTGGCAAAACATGCTGATGGGCTTTCCTGCAAATGGGGGCCCCTTGTAAAACCTCTCACGAAAAAAGGGGCTTATTTTTTGATCCAAGCTGTGTTTCTGAAAGACGTCTCGGAACCGATCAGACAGAGCGGGGTATGAATAAGGAAAACAACGGGATACCGACTATTTCCAGGCTCAGGTACAAGAAGGGCGAGCAGATATTCAAGCAAAACGACTTCGGCATCTCCATCTATAAAATACTCAACGGTAAAATTGAGATTTTCCGCGAATCTGAGGACACTGAAATCCCTGTCGCAGTGCTTGGTGGTGGGGATGTGATCGGTGAGATGATTTTCTTTCTTAGATCTCCCGAGGCCCGCACCGCATCTGCACCCCATCTACCTCATTAGAGAATACGAAAAAGCATCCCCTGTTCTCAGATTGATCATCAACCAATCCTTAAATCGGCTACTCCGCATGGATGACCTTCTGGACCGACTGTATATCGAGAAAAAGGACAAAGAAGAAAAGCTGAAAGAGGAGACAGCCCCACAGAAATCCCGAAGACGTTTTTACAGAAAAAAAGTGAATATGCCGTGCACCTATTCACCTCTTCAAACCCCTAAAGGGTGTCATAATGCGACCTTGAGAGGATACATCAAAGACATCAGTATGACCGGCATGGGCTTGGAAATTGATCCCAGGAACGAATCCGTAACACCTCATGGCATTGGCGATTTATTCAAAATCCACACCGTGTTACCAAACGGTAAAGATCTGGATCTCACGGCTGAGATCGTCTTCATAAACAAAAGGCGAGCCAAGATACGTTTGGGGATGTCTTTTCCTGACCCCCCTGATCACACGCAGGATGCACGGAAGACTCTCGGGTTTTTCCTGCTGCCTGCTTAGGGTGCCTCTAGCAATGACAATCGATCCCATCTTGTATGAGTACGTGGCCAGTGAAGTGACCTTTCCAGATGGAGAGCTCATTATAGAGGAAGGAAGTAAGGGTGACTGGATCTATGTGATTTTGCAAGGAAAGGCGAAAGTAAGAAAAAGAACCCCCAAGGGGATGTTGACCATAGATACCCTTGGAGAGGGGGATGTCTTTGGAGAGATGTCCTTCTTAGAACCATGCAACGCAACCAGGAGTGCGTCGGTGATAGCAACGGAAGGACCCGTTAGGCTGGGAATCTTGGACAAAGAACTCTTGATCAGAGACTACGAGGCCCTCTCGCCGAAGCTCAGAACGCTGATCACCTCCATGATCACGAAACTCAGGGAAACGACTTCAAAGGTGTGTGCCGATATCGTTGCCTCCGACTAGGATAATCTTTTTGCATTCTCAGGCTTTCTCCCTAAGTCCTAAAATTTGGTGCCCTATTCACCCCGCCCCATAGCGAAGAAAGACCCCCGCTTTTGATTGGTGCCCTTCTTTCCCCGCTATCAAACGAACAAAAAAATAGGAAGCCCTCAGCTTTTGCCATCCTCATGCCCCCATGCTGGGGTGCATCCCGCCGGTGGTTTGGGTCAGCATCGAGAAAGGCGCCTGGAAATTCCCTCCTGTCCATGCCTCCCTCGGAGAGAGTGCTGCCTTTCAATACCTTATTTTCTCATAAATTAAATTATAATTATTGACAAATGTAACAATATATGTATAATTAGATATATTATTCTCCAGGTGGCTTCAATCTAATTTGAAAAAAGCTCGTGAAATCTTGGCCAGTAATCACCCCAACCCTTAAGCAAAGAGGTGGCCATGAACAGAAAAATCGAGTTTAGTATTGACAGGCGCGCAGGATTGGACAGGCGCTCGGGCACAGATCGGCGTAGGGTCTATAAGCTTGGATATTTCCTCGAAGGAGGAATCGAGAGAAGGAGTGGCAAAGAAAGAAGGTCAAAAGTGGAGAGAAGGTCCGGGTGGGTCCGAGTAACAGAATGGTCCAGCGTTTCTTTTAGAAGCCTAAGGGCTGGAAACCTTCTGGAATAGACAACCCTAAACCCAGTATTGAATGCAAGAAAGCAGGGTCATTTGGCCCTGCTTTTTTTGCTTCCTTTTAGCCTTTGCATTGACAGGAAACGACAGAGATGTATTATCATATCAAATTGGTGTAATTCGTCATCACAACGGATGCCTTAAGGCTGGCAGGAGGCGCCAATGAACACCCTCGACAAACATCCAGAGACCATCTATGTGACCCATCGGCTATTTGAACTGATAGCGGATATGTCCTATGAGGAGAGGAAAATTCTGGTTAACCTCTTGGAGGGATGGACAGCAAAAAGCGACGACAGGAGAAAGTATTACAGAAAGCCACTTAACAGGCCGCTCACCAAAGGCAACAAAAATCGAGGCTATGACTATTCTATCCGAAACATCGGCTTCGGCGGCGCATTCATTTCCACCAACCTGCCTATTCCCGTTGGGCGTAAGATTTCAATTAGCTTTTCTATGCCAGGCTATCAGAGCTCTATTCACATCATAGGCCAGGTTGTAAGAACCACTCCAGAAGGTATCGGCGTGAGCTTTAAGCCAGCGAGCAAAGGGCAGAAGGCAAAGATTGTCTCGCTCTTGGCCATGTACTAAAGTTCTTTGACAATCGCATTCGCCCCATAAAATTGGGTTACATCACAGCCCGTCATTTTCACTGTCAAAAAACCCAGCGAATAGACTGACTTTAAATCAGGAACCTCCCGATTTAATGAAGCTCCCCGCAGCAAGCTGCAGTGTATTCTGGCGAAGGCGAATAAACCTGTTGACAGCACTGCCTGATGCGTTTATATAGCAGTCTTTCCACATCCGAGGCGTCTGGACCAGACCTAGGCTCGGCCTGTTGCAGACAAATCTCATCTAAAAGGAGGAATCTATGGCAGCAAAAAAAGCAGTGAAAAAAAGGCCCAAAAGAGCAGCGGTTAAGAAAGCATCGAAGAAAAAGGAAACCCCCAGGAAGAAGCCAACAGTGGTAAAAACACCAATGACTAAATCCGCCATCATGGACGAGCTTGCCGGGAATACCGGACTAACCAAGAAGCAAGTCTCATCAGTGGTTGACGAACTGTCCATTTTGATCGAGCGCCACATCAAGAAGGGGGCCGTCGGCCAGTTCGCTTTACCAGGACTTATGAAGATTGAAGTCAAGCGTAAGCCTGCAACCAAGGCCCGAAAGGGTATCAATCCCTTCACAGGTGAGGAAACGATCTTTAAAGCCAAACCGGCTCGTAATGTCGTTAAAATCCGCGCGTTGAAGAAAATGAAAGATATGGTCGTCTAACAAACAGGGGTTCCAGGTGGGACGGCGGGTTCAGCCCGCCTTCCTGCCCAAATTCCACCTCCATACCAACTTGATCCTATCTGAGAAAATCGCTGACCACCATTTGGGCTATTTCATAGCGAAATTAACCAATCCATTTTCCGTATCTATTTTGACAAGCTTCCCTAAAATCTTATCACAACATTTTTATAATGGGGGTCAAGAAAGGCTCCGAACTCAATCCAAATGGATGACCACCTTACACTTTCTGTTTTCCACCGGCAGCGCCTGGAGAGATTCTTTCGCCAGCCCTGAAATGATATTGCCGCCATAGTCAAAGGTTGATCTCGAAAAGCTACAGCATTGCAAAGTTGATACAAAATGAGAATGAGAACAACACCCCCAAGACCGCACAGGATCTTCGAAATCATGCGGCTGCCAGCAAACTCCACTTCTGCGTTACGTTCACCTCGGCGGTGTGTTTCCGGACCGAATCAAGATTTTTTGACTCTTTTGACCTTCTTGGCCTTCAGGCCCCGAATGTCCTTTTCCACTTCAAACGCCACACGATCCCCAACCGTTAGCGTCTTGTAGCCGGGTATATCAAGAGAAGCCCTCTCGACCAAGACCTCCTCCCCGTCGTCTCGAATGATAAAACCAAAACCTTTCTGTTCGCTGTATCGATCAACAATGCCTTCTTCCAAAGTATAACCCTCCTAGAGTGTGATTCTGCATTTAAGACTTTTCTCAAAAGCAACATTTGCCTGGAAACAACCTTCAGAACGGATACGGCCAATTTCGCTCGGATACCCCGCAGCTTGCTTCGGGGAGCTTCATTTCAGCGCCAGCAGTTCGACGGTAAACGTCAGGGTCTGGCCCGCGAGCGGATGGTTGGCATCCAGAGTCACTGTGTCCTCGTCCATATCGGAAATGAACATAACAAAGCTTTCGCCACCCGGCTGTTCCACTTTCAGGGGTTGGCCGATCACAGGCGTTATTTGCTCAGGAAGATCATCTTTCTTCACGGCTGTCTTGAATTCTTGCATCCTCTCTCCAAAACCTTCCTCCGGCGCCACTTCGAAGGTTTTTGTTTCACCCACGGTCATCCCCAAGATCCCCTTTTCGATACCTGGGATGACTCTCTGGTTTCCAAGTGTGAACTCTATAGGATTGCGTTCCTTCGTCGATTCGAACACTTCCCCGCTTTCAAGCATTCCCGTGTAGTGAATACTCACCGTATCTCCGTCTTTTGCTTTCGCCATGAAAACCTCCTTTAGATTTTTTTCGATCTGATCTTTAAGACAAGACTTTTAGGGCCTTCAAACAAAACCACCTCATCTTCTGCATTCAGTGTGCCGTGAGGTCTGATTGGGTGTGCTCAGCACAGCGAGCAATGTTTGGAAAGAAAAGGGGGTAGGCTGTTGCAATCCTTGGTAGGACTCCAACCCAGGAGAGGGATCCTAAAGGCAAGACTAAGAAATAAGCAAATTCTGTTTCCAAAGAACTCTGAGGAGCTACAAGTATTTATAATGCAATTCGGCAAAGAAATCAAGGACAAGGCCCCTTCGGCCTATCGAACGGGTGACATTCCACCATCTTAACAATAACTTAGTTGCGATTTCTTTGTTTCCTCCCCGGCCCGTTCACAAGAGGTCTCGTTCAATTGAACACAGGAGTAAGACAGCGCACGACACAGCGAAGCTTTTTGCCATTGAATTGAAGGATCATTTGGGTAGTCAGAAACAGCTTTCACCGTGACCGCTCGATACATTTCAATTCGAAGTTGTTATCCGCCACTTTCCTCTACAGTATAGCTGTAGAGAGTAACCTCTTTAATCAGGCTGCCGTCACCGCTGTCCACCGAGGCTGGGGGGCCTTTAGAAAAGCAGAGCATCTGGCCGGAGGCTCTCTCTTGAGGTGAGGTACCCTAGATTGGGCAAGGGGAGCACAAATGAAATTGGAGTATACCTATTGCCTTTCCGATTGAGATCTAATATGAACAAAAGGTGGACTCGTCAGAGACCGCCCCCCGGCCGGGCTGGCACAGCGTTTGGTTGCGCTTGCAGGACTGCATTAGGATATCCTTATTGAAGAGGGGAAAAGGTATGGAAGAAAAAATCGTCTATTTTGAGAAACCAGGTAAAGGAAATACACCGGAAGTCATTGAGCTGGTTAAAGAGAGAGCTCAAGCAAGAGGAATAAATCGGTTTGTCGTGGCATCGACCCGAGGGGCTACAGCAAAACATTTCCTGGAAGCCATTACCGAAACAGACCGCCGTTTGGTCATCGTTCCATGGCAATTCGGTTTCAAAGGCGAAGACCAGCCCTTCCCACAGGAACTGGTGGGGGAGCTTCGGGCGAAGAACCACCAGGTCCATTTCGGGACGATGTTATTTCACACTACAGAGTTTTACGGTACAAACGCTCCCCAGGCCATGGCTAACCTTCTTCGCACCTTTGGGCAGGGAACCAAGGTTTGTCTGGAGATCCTTTTGATGGCCTGTGACGGAGGATGTATCAGGATTGGAGAAAAAGTTATTGCGGTGGCAGGTACGGGCTCCGGAGCGGATACAGCTCTCGTTGCCACTGCTGCGCCCACCACCAGGCTAAGCTCGCTCCGCATCCATGAAATCATCTGCAAACCTGTCATGTGATGATATGAATCAAAGAAACTAGCGTAAAGGGGTCAGGCCAAGAATACATTAACCCTTGACTGAAAATACTGGTTTATATGAATGTTTCAATAGTCGGTCAACCCCAATATATCATAACTATTCAAATTTCTTGACAAAAGCACTGAAACCCCGTAGATTCCTCCCACAATCAGAAATATGGATCCACTCCAACGAAACCCACCCCTCCAAAAGGAGCCGTGGCTTATGACTCTCACCAAAGACCATCTCGTGAAATCTGTCCAAGAAAGCGCTGAACTCCCCAAAACCATCTCTACCGGTGCCGTGCAATCCCTATTTGACGTCATCAAGAAGACACTGGAAAACGGTGAAAGCGTCATGATCAGCCGTTTCGGAAAATTCTCTGTAAGGGAAAAGAATGAACGTCACGGCAGGAACCCCAAAACCGGGGAGCGCATGATGCTGAAATCCCGGAGAGTGGTTACTTTCAGATCTTCCGCAAAATTGAGAGACAAGGTCAACGTAGAGGGTGGTTAGGTCAAGTGAAAAAAATTGGATATAAACTCTAGAGGAGACGACAAATGATAAGTAATGAAAGAATCGAATTGATTGCACCTTGTGGGATCGACTGTGGGACGTGTGAATTATATACATGCAAAGATAACGAGCAACTCCTCGCATTTTTGATATCAAAAGGAATTCAAAAAGAAAAGCTTCCGTGCAATGGATGCAGAAATATCGGGGGTAATTGTCCAGTGATCGGCAATCCCTGCGCTACGTATACTTGCGCTGCTGAGAGAAAAGTCGATTTCTGTTTCAAATGCGATACCTTCCCTTGTGAAAAGCTGAACCCGGCAGCGGACCGTGCGGATGTTCTTCCCCATAATTTGAAAGTATTTAACTTATGCTCAATTAAGAACATTGGAGTGGAAGGGTTCATTAAGAAATCATCTGAAATAAAACGGAAATATTATAAGGGGAAAATGAGGATTGGCGAAGGTCCTCAATAGACTAGGGATAAAGAAGATCTCAAGTCGATAGTTATAAAATGCCTACAATACACCCACACGCCAAGCATCTTCTTATGCCTTAGCCCATTGGCTACATCATACCCTCCGAAATCATTCATGCAGGATGAAGTCCTCCCAGAAAACGCTTTGACCAGTTGTCCCTTAGGCAAGGTTGGGCTGTCACTGGAAAAGAATAAACGGCTATGATGCAAATGGGCGCCTGAAGGCTTACACTGCTTAGGTAATTTAAAGTACTTGAAATTTTTGGACAATTATGATTAAAATATTACGGTTAAGTTTAAAAGGCTCGTGATCAGGCCCTTGTATCCTCATTCGGCTGTTTCCGCTCATAGGATAGAGGGCCTCTCGTTCCTGGAGGAAGAAGCATGCAGAAACTCGTGGAATTCGTCAGTGAAATTCAATCTGATGAACGATACAGCACCTTTGATGAAGCAGCCACCAAGCAAGGCATTGTTTTGAAGATCCTCTCCCTGCTGGAATGGGACCCCTTTAACATCGATGAAATCCAGCCGGAATACGCTGTGGGAAACGGGAAAGTCGATTTCTCATTGCGCCACAAGAATGCTGACAAGGCTTTTATTATTGTTCGGAAAGGCTCAAAAAGCGTTCAGAAGCACCAAGAGGAGTTGATAGACCTGGCTGCTCAGAAGAGCGTTAAGATCGGAGCTCTCACTGACGGTTCCAGTTGGTGGTTTTTCTTGCCCCTCCTCGGGGAGAGCCTGGAAGAGAAGAACTTCCAAAGCTTCGACCTGAGCAAAAACAAAGCCCGAGAGATCGCTCAAGGACTCAATGATTTTCTCTCCAAGCAAAGCGTCACCTCCGGAAGAGCTGTCAAAGCCGCTGAAGAGATCTACCTCACAAAACAAAGAGAAATAATGCTTAAGGAGAACCTCCCGAAGGCATGGCGCAAGCTCATGAAAGAACCGGAGAAATGGCTTGTTGAGCTCATCAGTGAGATGACAAAGAAGATGTGCGGCTATAAGCCTGACAGGGAAACGGTGGAAAAATTCATCGCAAATGAAGTGGACGCCCAAGCGGACATCGCCAGGCTCCTCGAGCCAAAACCTGCTGCACCGCCCCCACCGCCTCCACCGCCTCCACCGCCCCCTGCTAAGGGACCCGCAAAACCTTTCGATTACACGGGAAAAACCATCACCTCTTTTTCTTTCAAAGGAAAAGCCTATGAAGTGAAGTCATGGAAGGCCATGCTCCTCAAGGTGTGCGATATCATTTTTCCAAAACACAAAGAAGACGCGGATATTGTGCTCACGCTCGCCGAAGGGGACAGAGAATTTTTCAGCAAAAATCCTTACGAGTTTCTCACAGGCGAAAGAGTCCCCGGTACAGATCTCTACGTGGACGTGAACTTGAAAGCCATGGAGGTGGTCGACCTTTCCAAGAAAATCATCTCCCTGTTTGGGTACAAGGAAAGCGACCTCTCCATCGAAATCAAATAGCCGGCGCAGAAAGGGTGTGTTCGCCGGGAATTTTCGGCCCTCGCGTCTTCTCTCATCGTGATGTGGCGTTGAGCGCCGTTCTCCGAAAGTGTACGGAAGAGGCGCAAGAATGCACTGTTTTTTGTGCATCTGCATCACTTTTTTCGAGCCTCCTCCTTCTTGTTTCACCGGCTGACAGGATGATGCTGCTGTTTACTGGTGGCAACTAACGCCCTGAATACGTTAATAAAATGGTCCTTTTGAATTTGAATTGCCAAGTCTCTCAATATGCACGGGTTTTCAGCCGACCGGTCCAGCCCAAGTCTGGCACGAAAATGGCATACTTAGAGGGGACGGGGGGCCGGGCGCTTTCGGCTTCAAAGTTATAGACATGGCAAGGGAATTCGGGGTACCCCCCGCGTCCATGTTGGACGGCCCCGTTGTGTTTAAACCAGGCATAGGAACCTTTTGTGACCCGTAAACTAAACCACAAACCCTCAAACAAAAAAATCACCAGCCTCAGCAGAACCCCACTCCAATATGATCTCGCCGACTGGGTCTTTCGCAAGGAAAACGAGAAATTCCAGATCCTCGTCGAGAAATCTCCTTTAGGGATATCCATAATCGACGAGCGCGGCCGATACAGATACATCAATCCAAAATTCAAGGAAATGTTTGGCTACACCCTCGAAGACGTTCCCACCGGTCGTGAGTGGTTTCGAAAGGCTTACCCTGATAAAGAGATGCGAAAAAAAGCAGTTTCGGCCTGGGCAGAAGACCTCAGAGGCGCGGAAGGGGGTGAACATCGCGTAAGGACCTTTGATGTGAGGTGCAAAGACGGCTCCCAAAAGACGATCACCTTCCGACCAGTCACCATGGAGTCGGGGGCACAGTTCGTCATCTATGAAGACATCAGTGAGCCGATGCGGGCTAAGGCGGCGCTCAAGGCGTCTGAAGAAAGATATCGCAGCGTATTCGAGAATAGCGGCACAGCCATGGTGCTCCTTGAAGAAGATATGACCATCTCCATGGTCAACTCCGAGTTTGAGAACCTCACGGGGTATCCCAAGACCGATGTGGAAGCCAAGATGAAATGGGCGGACTTTCTTGTTCCGGAAGATCGGGAGAAAATGAAAGCTTATCAGGGGCAAAGGAATGCAAAGATCGGGCATGCGTCGAAGGCTTTCGAACTCCGGCTACTTGATAAGCAAGAGCACACAAAAGACATCTTGTTCAAGGTGAGCCAAATCCCTGGGACACAGCAGCGGATCGGGTCTTTGATGGAAATCACCGATCGCAAGCTCGCCGAGGCGGCTCTGCGAGATAGCGAGGAAAAATACAGACAGCTTGTCACCCATGCGCCTGCCGGCATTTATGAAGTCGATTTCATGAACCAGAAGTTCATGACTGTCAATGACGTGATGTGTGAGTACACGGGTTATACCCGTGATGAGTTTCTTTCTTTGAGCCCTCTCGACATACTCACAGAAGATGGCAAAAAGCAATTCTTAGAAAGATTAAGCAGGGCTTTTGCCGGTGAACCAGTGCCCGAAACCGTTGAATACAAAATCAGAGGCAAAAACAGCAAGGAATTCTGGGTCATCCTGAATGCAAAATATATTTACGAGAAAGGGCTGCCCAAAGGGGCGGCGGTCGTGGTTTATGACATCACAAAGCGCAAGCAGGCTGAGTTGGCGCTTCGTCAATCTGAAGAGAAGTATCGACTCCTCGTGGATAATGCCCACGATGCCATATTCATCGCACAAGACGGAAGAATAAAGTTCCCCAACCCTCGAACGCAGATGATTCTTGGATATTCTGCGGATGAATTGGCCAACATGCCCTACACAGATTTGGTTCACCCCCATGACAGGGCCCTCATCCCCGAGATGCGAGAAGTGCGGGCTCGTGAAGGTGCCGATTCCGGTACTTATGCCGTCAGGGTCATCACCAGGGCGGGTGAACAAGTCTGGGCCCAAATCAGTTCTGTGCCCATCACCTGGGAAGAACGGCCGGCGACCCTCAATTTTGTCAGAGACATCACGTTGCAAAAGAAAGCTGAAGAGGAGCTGAAACAAAGCCTGGTGAAATTGCGAAAGGTTACTGGGGCGACCATCCAGGCCATGGCGCAAACCGTGGAAGTGAGAGATCCTTACACAGCAGGTCATCAGAGGCGGGTGAGTGACCTTGCCCGTGCCATAGGCACCCGAATGGGGCTCTCAGCCGAACAGGTAGACGGTATTCGCATGGCCGGGGTCATCCATGATATCGGCAAAATATCGGTGCCTGCTGAAATTCTGAGTAAACCCGGCATATTAACCGATCCCGAGTTCAGCCTCATCAAAACCCACCCCAGGGTCGGTTACGATATCCTGAAAGAAATAGAATTCCCCTGGGATATCGCCCAAATTGTGCTTCAGCATCATGAGCGCCTGGATGGCTCCGGATATCCCCACGGGCTTTCAGGTGAGAACATTCTTTTGGAGGCCAGGATTCTGGCTGTTGCGGACGTTGTGGAAGCAATGGCCTCCCATCGGCCCTACCGGCCGGCACTGGGTATCGAAAAGGCACTGGAGGAGATCTCAGATAGAAAAGGCCGGGCATATGATTCCGACGTGGTGAAATCCTGCCTCTGGCTTTTTGAAGACCACGTTTTTGAATTTAGATAGAGGGACTCCTCCTCACGAGTCAGGTTCATGAACGAGTTCAATCACTGTGACCTCCGGACTTGCGAGAAAACGGATGGGCGGTCCCCACGTTCCGGAACCTCGGTTCACATAGAGATAGGAGCCGTGCCCAAGATTCAAGAAACCGGCATCGATTGGATAAAGGGCTTTGACAATGAGAGAGGCCGGAAATATCTGGCCTTTGTGAGCATGCCCTGAAAGCTGCAGATCGAAAAGCCCAATGGCCTGCTCATCCACAACCGGCCTGTGTTTCAGCAGAATCGTGAATCTTTCCGTGGGAAGAGAGGAAAGCATTTCTTTTTCCGAAACCACCTTGGCCGCCTCCAATCTTTCCCCGGCGCGATCGTCAACACCGGCGATGTTGATCAACCCCGGAATAACCCGCGCCTCTCCCCGAAGAATGTGGAAACCGGCTTCATCAGTAAAAGCCAGCGATCGATCGATGCCCGCATAGAATTCATGATTCCCGGTTACCGCAAATTTGCCATACGGTGTGCGCACCTCCCCAAGCATGCCTGCAAGCCCGCCCAGATCATCGATCTGCCCGTCCACGAGATCGCCTGTGGAGATCAAAATATCCGGGTTCTCATCCTTTACCGCTTTTATAATTCTGTTCAACCTCCCCTCCCGTACGATCAACCCGAGATGGACATCAGAGATCTGAGCGATCTTGAGCCGGCCCACGCTTTCCGGAATCTTCGGCGTTTTGATGGTGATATATTCAGTCCGTATGTGGATCGCCTCGAAAACGCCATAAACCGTGATCAGAAGGGAGAGGCAAAGGGCGGCTAAAAAAGCATGCCGGGGCGACGCAGTAATCCTTGAAAAATCCTGATGTAACAGAACCCCTCCGAAATGTATGATAAGCCGCCCAATATCTATCGCCAGGGAGACAACCACAAAAAGCAGAAGAATGCCCATCCACATATACGCGATGTGAGCAAGGGCCCTTGGCACGACCTCCATTCCGAGTCTTTCCAACATTCTCACGCTTATAGGCAAAAAGATCATAACCAGCATGAAGATGATGACCAAGGCATTCGCGCTGGTGCTCAGGGACAGGGCTCCTCTTACTTTCACGTAGGCATAAGCGTGGAAGACTGCATAAAACGTTGAGAAGACGAGTAAGAAAATGACTAACCGCAAGAGCATATCGTTCCCCTTTTTTCTACTTCGAAAAGGCGTCCAGCCTGCATGTAAGCGCTCGACTCATATTTTGGCAACACAGAGTGAACCTCCCCGCCTGCAAGGCAGGGCATCAAAAAGGAAACCCAAATTTACTTTGGGGGAGGTCATCCCCCAAAACGTCCAGAAACAAGCCATTCATCCCAGTGCACAATACAGGGTATTCCGGCTTCGCTGTTTTGAAAGCCCCGAGAAGCGGGACGTTACATGAAATCGCGCAGTGATTTCATAAATTAATGCCGTTTCATAACTTTGCCAGCCCTTTCTTACGCCCCCACCCTACTCCTTGACTTTTTGAGAACATCTGATAAAAGTGACGAACTGGTTCATTAAGACCTGTTTGTCATGCAAGGAGACTCACAGTGACATCGCCCGTGTTAGGACCTGAGCAACTCAGGAACCTGCTCATGAAAAACTGGATGACCCATGACGCGCTCTGGTACGGCGAGGTGGCCAAGGAGTTGGGTATGGCTGAAGCGAGCCCCATGAATCTCAGGGTATGCAGAAAGTTGGGGCAAATTGAATTCAGCAGATTAATGAAGATGGTGGGGGCATCGCCGCCCAAACACATGGGCCAGTACCGGGAGCTGTTCGAGTTGGGTCAACGGGCATTTTTCCCTGACTTTGTTACCGTTCAAATTGATTACCCGGAACATGACACCCAGGTTTTTCATGTCCTGGACTGCTTCGCACACAAAGGGATGGAAAAGGCGGGGCTCTTGGCGGATTACGAGTGCGGCATCTTTGAGAGAATTGAAGGTTGGTTCGACGCTATGGACCTGAAATACGCCCGTACACCCGACCTCAGTCGCTGTCTCAAGTTTCTGGGAAAAGATTGTAAGGTGACCTTGCAGTTTCGCTTCCAATAACGCGCCGCTCCCAAACCCTCAACCGCAACGCTCCACCTGCCAATGGAGGAAGGCCCATGAAATTCTGCCCCCAATGTGGGAATGACCTGGTTTCCGTGGAGATTGATGGAAAGCCTCGCCAAAAATGCCCTTCCCTATCGTGCGATTATGTGTTCTGGAACAACCCCACACCCGTGGTGGCTGCCATCGTGGAAATGGATGATGCTGTTGTTCTGATTCGCAACAAAGGATGGCCTGAGAAGCTCTTTGGGTTGCCCTCGGGGTTTCTCGAGCAAGGAGAAACACCGGAACACGGTATTCTGCGGGAGGTCAAAGAGGAACTCGGAATAGAAGGAAGCATCGAGGACTTTGTAGGGTACTACTCCTTTTTTGAACAGAACCAACTTATCCTGGCCTTTCATGTTAAAGGGCAGGGAGAAATCACCATGGGAGATGAACTGGCTGAAATCAAACTCGTCCATATAGAGCGGCTGCGTCCAAAACCCTTCGGCACAGGGCTGGCCCTGTTGGACTGGCTGAAGAGAAGGAAAGGACGTCACGGGGTCAGCCCTTGATATTTGACAGAATCTTATGCCCGGGAAAAATCGACTTTTTTAAAGAGTGAATAAGCTGGTGTGTCCAATGTTAAGGGCTGACCCCATTGTCATTTTTGGTTTGTTTGATAAGGGCCAGCATCATCTCAACCGCCTTGGCCGAAAACTCGGGATCGTTGATATTGTTGTCCATTTCGACTACCTCAATACCTTGCCTGAGGTTTGCCTTGAGGGCATCAAACATCGCCCTGTCGGCCTCGCGGTTGCAGAATGGCTGATTGTCGCCGTCGAGAATGGATACTCCCCTGAGAGGAATGAGAAATGCAACCGGGCCCTTGGCGGCGTTCGCCTTTTCCGCAAATACTTTCCCCATTTTCTCATTCTCTTCCTTGTTGGTACGCATCAGGGTAACTGATGGAGTCCATTCGTAGAACGTACGATTGTCCTTCCTGTATTTTTCTGGCACTGTGTCCATGCTACCGAAATTGGCCATGTCCACGCATCCCGGTACGATGAGGTGAGGTATTCTCATTTGTCCGGCAGCATCAAGCCGCTCAGGGCCGGCATCGAATACCCCGCCGCAAACAGTGTCTGCCCATTCCGTCGTTGTAATATCCAGAACCGCGTCAACCAAACCTTCCCTCACGAGGCTTTCCATCGTCCTCCCGCCAGTTCCGGTTTGGAAGACAAGGACCTCGTATCCCTCGGTCGAAAGATTCGCCATGCAGGCGTTGACACACGGAGTCGTGTTGCCAAACATCGATGCAGCGACGACCGGCTTGTCCCCTGAGCTTTCGGAGATATCAGTTTCCACCATGCCGCAAACCGCACCGGCCGCGCGTGAGAAAACGATGCGGGAGATGCGATTAATGCCAGCCACGTCCACGATGGAGGGGATCATCGTGATATCCTTTGTTCCCACGTAAACTCCAACATCGCCCGCTGCCGTGGTCGAGACACAGACTTTTGGTATGCCAACGGGAAGGGCACGCATGGCCGCAGTAACGACCGCGGTTCCTCCAGTACCGCCCATACCGATGATGCCATCGATCATCCGGTCATCATACAGCGACTTAATGATTGCCGGTGCACCCGCACACATAAGCTTCATTGCCTCGCCACGGTCTTTGCTCTCTCGAAGTTGTTCAAGGCTTCCGCCGCCGGCCTGTGCGACTTCGTAGGCCTGTACGTCCACGGGGAATAGGTCGGTTGATCCCATTATTCCTGTGTTAACCGTGAGTACCTCATGTCCTCTGGCAAGTATTTGCTCGCGAACAAAGGCATACTCCGCACCTTTGGTGTCAAAGGCCCCAACCAAACATATCGTTTTCATTTCCTCTCCTGTGATGGGGTCAGCCCTTGATATTTGACAGCTTCAAGATCTTACACCTGGGAAAAATCGACTTGTTCAAAGAGTCAATAAGCTGGTGTGTCCAATGTCAATTATTTAAAGTCGTTAGCCCGGCCCGACTTTATTAGCCTCACGCCGCAATCCTAATGCCGTTTCATCGAGTCATTCCCACACTGCGCTCTGGATAGAGAAGGATAGCTTACCAGATGCTCGGCAGTAAGCGGTAGGGCACTCGCTTTGCATAAGCTTTATAGCTGTCGAGCTCTTCTTGTAACGTCCTATCCTCAAGCACTGTGCGGATGATCGTAACGCATACTACAAACCCCGCGGGAAGAAGCCCCCACAGCGAGCTTAGGATCACCGGCGTTGCTATGTTGTGAAGAATTGCCCCTGCATAACCCGGATGGCGGATGTATCGATATGGCCCTCTGGTGACTACAGTGTGGCCCCTCTCTTTTTGGATTCGGACAACTCCTGAAAAGAATTTGTTCGAAACTACTGCCCAGTCAGTGACAAGGAGACCCAGTGTCGCGATGCCCAACGCTGCGATTCGGAGAGCAAGTGGAATCTGTTGCGACCATCTAAACCTTATATCCAACCCTGCTACAATTAGAATGACCAGTGGTCCAATCCTCCCTACAAGAAGGGCGGGAATGATGTCCCATTTCTTGGTGTCTTTTCCAATCCCCGAGCGTTCTACAATCAACTCCGGGTTCATTATCAGCGAAGTGATACTCGTATTAACTAAAATCATAGCGATATAGACCCATGCCATTACCAGATCTAGACGCCCTGCACACAAGAAAAATATCGCTGCTAAGGCCAGCATGAAGATGGTGATTTTCAGGAGTCCTTTGAAAATAGACGGGTTTGTCTCAGGTTTCTGTTTTTGCTTTTCTGCTGATATATTAGATTCCATTTGTGTTACCGGGGTCAGCCCTTGACTTTTGATATCTTTCGGAGCACTGCTTTCAGGTTTTTGTTTAACGCCCTGTCCTTTTTCAACTTCTCAACAAAACGCTGCTCCACCCTGGACACCCCTGAATAACTCAGTCCTCCAACAAACTCACCGATCTCCTTGTTCGTCATGCCCGTCTGATTCTTCAGTAAATAAATCAATAGATTTCGCCGATCGTTCCTCCGCCCTAACAATCCTTCTGCACTGACGCCAAAATGCTCCGAGACCAACTCTGCAATCTCTTCTGCCTCATATCGCGTTTGAAGGGCCCTCCTGTGCGAGACCTCTTCCCTTCTATACACATTATCCTTCAGCCTGCCCAACGCCTCACGTATAAAAGACTTCCCTCCAAGCACCAAGCCGGCATAAACCCCCTCCAATGGATTCTCTAACTTCCACTCAAGTTCCCTCTCCTTATGATCTCCTCTCCTTTCTTGGAGATAAACGACTTGTAGCTGCTGTGAGGATAGCCCTGGGGTTGTTCCACTATCCCTGCTCTTACCGGGTTGAGATGGATATACCGGCTTAACTGCAACAGGTAACTGTCCACATCCACCAAGATCGCCTTGTATCGGCCTTGAAAAAGATGACCACTTCGCCCTGTCCTGCGGTTGAAAAAATTGGTGTACGAACCATTGATGTATTGCATCAGCTTGCTCAGATTTCTTTCGGGCGTTTCAATGATGAGGTGATAGTGGTTGGACATCAGAACGTAGCTGTGAAGGTGGTAGCCGTATTTTTCCTGCGCCCCTTTGAGGTATCTCTTAAACTGGTTGTAATCCGATTTTGCCAAGAAAATCCTTCTTCGCTCGTTACCCCTGCTCGTCACATGGTAAAAGGCTCCCTCGTATTCAATCCTAAGCGGTCTTGCCATGACAAAAGCCTCCCAACTGGGAGACTCATACACCGCGCTTTGTCAAATGTCAAGGGCTGACCCCCACCAGGGACAAAGAGATCGAATAGCAAGATACAAGGAAGTCTCGAATTCTCTGTGGCCCGTCCATGCCTAGGTCGAAAGGAGGTCTGAGATGCGTTCCTTTCACTCGAGGTGTCTCTTCTGTGTTTTGGCGTGTGTATTTGTCCTTTCCTTCACTTTTCAGCTTGGTCCTGTTGAAGCATTCCCGGGCAAAGGTGCCCTGAAGGACAGAAATAGTGAAAAAGCCCTTCTGCTGGCGGAACGGATCCGCAAAGTCAATGAAATCAAGAAAAAGCATACCGAGAGCTTATTGGACATTTTTGGCGTTGTGGGAACCGGCGTAGGACTCGACCCTGACGGCGAGCCTGTCATCAGGGTCTTCACCTCCTGGCCGGGAATTCGTGAAATACCTGCGAGCCTCGACAGCGTTCCGGTGAGAGCAAAGGTGACAGGTATGTTCTATGCGCTGGCCGAGGTGCCACCAGAGCCCAACCCGACCACGAAGTGGCCCCGCCCAGTCCCAATCGGCGTTTCAACCGGCCATCCCGACATCACGGCCGGCACGATTGGGTGCAGGGTCACAGACCCGGCCAACCAAAAGGTCTTTGCCCTGAGCAACAACCATGTGTATGCAAACATCAACAAGGGTCTTAAAGGCGTTGACCCCGTGCTCCAGCCGGGCACGGTGGATGGAGGGACGCTGGGCGACGCCATCGGTATTCTGGAGGATTTTGAGCCGATTAAGTTCTGCTATTATTGGTGGTTTTGGTTGATCTGCCGTGAGACCAATACGATCGATGCAGCCATTGCTCTGTCTTCAACCGAGGACTTGGACGCTGCTACGCCGCCTGACGGGTATGGAACCCCCAATCCTGTGATCCACCCAGCCTATGGAGACCCCGATATCATCGGCGACGAGAATCTTGCCCAACTGCTTGGTATAGGCGTTCAAAAGTACGGCCGAACCACTGCATTGACTGTGGGAACGGTTGATGCGATCAATGCCACTGTCAATGTCTGCTACGATGACTTCTGTGAAAAAGTGGCAAGATTTGTAGATCAGATCATCATAACACCCGGATCATTCAGCGGCGGTGGGGATTCAGGTTCTCTCATTGTGACCCAGGAGGGAAACCACCCGGTTGGTCTCCTCTTCGCCGGCAGCGATACCAATACCATTGCCAACCGAATTGACCTGGTGCTCAATAGGTTTGACGTAACCGTCGACAGCGGTGAGGAAGAGCCGGTTACCCTGGACTCCATATCAGTAGAGCCTGTCACTGCCACGATCGAAGTAAATCAGAGACAGCAGTTCACCGCCACAGGATATTACAGCGATGGCAGCACGGCCGATATCACCTCAATTGCCGAATGGGCAAGTTCAGATACCTCTGTAGCCTCAATCGACGCCAGTGGGTTTGCGACTGGAGTAAGTGAGGGAACGACAGAGATAACCGCAGCCCAGGGTGACATCACCAGCAACATAGCGACTTTGCAAGTGACAACCGAGGTTCAGCCTCCCGTTTTGGAGTCCATCTTGATAGAGCCACCCATCGCCACCATAGAGGAGAATCAGACACAGCAGTTCACAGCGACTGGAAACTACAGTGATGGAAGCACAGCGGACCTCACCTTGGCTGCCACATGGTCCAGTTCCAATACTGCCGTGGCTACGATTGATGACACTGGATTAGCTACAGGACATGGTGAAGGTTCAGCTGAAATCGCAGCTTCTGAGGCTGGCATCACCAGCGGACCGGCTTCTCTGACCGTAACCTCGGCGCAGCCCCTGGCCGGGCCACAGCTTGAAACCGGCCGGGTTTGGGCAAGCACCGAGAGGTGGGAGACAGTGCCACTTGAGCAGGATTACGGCGCGGACATGGTGGTGGTATGCACCCCCAACTATGATGAGGAAGACCCCTCCGGGTTTTTCAAAAACCCGCTCGTGGTGCGGGTGCAGACGTATGGGCCCATCGGTTATCAGTTCGAAGTCAGGCTGGTTCCAGCTGTGGCCGCGTCAATCGAGCCCCGAGAAGCCTGGGTCCACTGGATGGTTGTCAAGAGAGGGGTGTACACTGTGGCTGAACACGGTGTGAAGATGGAAGCCGCGAAGTTTACCTCCTCGGTGACGGACCGCTCAGGCTCGTGGGTCGCGCAACCTAGAGAGTATCAGCAGAGTTATGAGCAGCCTGTGGTGCTCGGACAGGTCATGACCTCCAATGGTGCGTTGTGGTCCACCTTCTGGTGCCGCAGCGAATCTTCGGCCACAACGCCCCCTAATGGCACGATCAGGGTCGGCAAACACTCCGGCCAAGACAGCAGGGCGCGCACCAATGAAATTGTCGGGTACATCGTGATCGAAGCCGGAAGCGGCAGCATGGAGGGAACCAACTATGTGGCCGATCTAGGGCCCGACAAGGTTCAGGGCGTGCAGAACAATCCACCCTATACTTACACGTTTAGCGATGTCTCCTTCATACCCTCAACGGCCATTGCCATCCAGGCGGCCATGGACGGTGGAGACGGCGGGTGGGCTATTCTTTACGGAGATAATCCTGTGACACACACCACCCTGAACCTGGCCATTGAAGAAGACTGGTACTGGGACTCCGAGCGCAAACACACGAATGAGCAGGTGGGATATATCGTGTTCGGGTACTGAGGGCGAATTCACCTCGCGGAAAACTCCGTGCTTTCCGCCACCTCTCAATTCGCTTTAACGAGTGGGGTGCCGGTTCCGGCGCCCCACTGTTTCGTTTCTCGAGGTGAAATAAGGCAAAGATGCTCAGCGCATTGAAAGCCAGCACCCCTTGCGCATTACTAGTAATCATTGTATGCTTTATCGGCCTGACTGTCTTGGGCAGTGCGGTTGTGGCCTGTGCGAATGACGTGGAGGAAGATCGCGCCGGAGAAACGCAAATGTCATCAAAGGATATCGAGTTGGCGCTCAAAGAACACACCCAAGAATTGATGTCCCTGTCGGGTGTGGTCGGAACGGGCCAAGGCCTTTGCGACAATCAGCCTTGTATCAAAGTATTTGTGACCGAACAATCGCCCGATCTTGAAGAGAAAGTCAACACGATCCTCAAAGGGTATCCTTTCGTCATTCAAGAAACGGGACGTTTCCGCACCCGCCCGGAAAAGCAGGATTGACCTTCGGACCCGAAGTTAGTCAAGTAGGCTTTGGAACCCCCCCCTGCCCCCCCTTTACAAAAGGGGGGAATAAATCTCCCTGCAGCCCCGCAGGGACACGAGGTCCGTTATGCTCCCACAAGCTCAAGGGAATAATCAAGGTCAACAGGGCGAGAGGGGGGGGTTCCAGGGCACACCGCTTCTTGCAATAACCCATTTCATGACCCCATCATGATTGCATTCAAGGTGTTCATCTTCACGGTTTTGGCACCGGGTAGCGCGACCGTACTGGCGCCCTACCTGATCCTGTCTCTTTTCGACCCTTCGCTCCCCTTTGAGATCGGTTTCCTTCGCCGCGCCGGGTGGATTTTCATCTTCCTCGGTGCATTCTTTTACTTTTGGACTGTGTGGGATTTTGCGGTTGCAGGCCGGGGCACACCGGCGCCCATGGATCCGCCAAAAAAACTCGTGGTGCGGGGTTTGTATCGGTGCGTGAGGAATCCCATGTACGTTGCTGTCGTGTCTATTCTTTTTGGAGAAACGCTTGTTTTCTCCTCCCCACTGTTGCTCCTTTACACTTTCCTGGTTTTTCTAAGCTTTCACCTCTTCGTTGTCGGCTACGAAGAACCAAAACTCAGGAACACCTTCGGGGATGCTTATAAAGCCTATTGTGATTCCGTGCCACGGTGGATTCCTCAATGGAAGGATTGAGGAATTTAGGAATTTAGGAATTGGGGAATTAGTGGATTGACGATTGACGATTGGCGATCGACGAGTGGCCGCAGACAAGATGAACAGGTGAAACTGGATTAAAAGAAATTACCACGAAAACAGGAAAATGGTAAAACACGAAATATTTCTAATCCTTTTTCGTGCTTTCTGCCTTTCGTGCTTTCGTGATGATCTTTTCATTCTTTGGAATTGAGGGATTGGAAATTCCTTGCTTTATTCCGAGTCGCCCTGATTCTGAGGCAGGAGGAGGGCTTAGCGGCTACCAGAGCCCGAAGCGAGGTTCTCCCCTGATAACACCAAACCTGAAGAAGGGATTACGGCTATGACCCAATGGCTATTCTGGCTTTACTTGATTAATGCCATCCTTTTAATCAATCACGAAATCGATTCGGCTTACTGGAAGGAATGGGAGCTGTTTCATCTACCCGGCGGCATCTCGGCATTTCTGGCCTTGCACTTCCCAATGCTGTTCATCATCCTCTACGGGCTGGTTCTTGTGGGCAAGCATTCCCCTTGGGGTCTCATATTCTCCTTGATCCTGTGTGCAGGCGGCCTGTTTGCCTTTTCCATTCACACCTATTTCATGAGAAAAGGCCGAGACGAGTTTAAGACGCCCATGTCACTGTTCTTGCTGGTAGCAACCCTCATAGTCTCCCTCATCCAAGGGGTGGTCACTGTTTATCTGCTGTTCTGAAGGCACTTCCTGCAAGATGCCTGGGAGCATAAGCTCCTGTGCGCACGTGAAATCAATGACACGACGGCTCAGGTGTTCATTCGCACCTCATCCCAGATTGATTCGTGGGGCGTGCCCCCCGCCGTAAGAGCGCCACCACTTAGTGCGGGCGGGCATGAAGCCCGCCCCTACATTCATGTTGCGAGTGAACCGCCCCGACCAAGGATTTCTGACGTTATGGATGCCTTCACGCTGAAGTGGCGGGATTACCCCAAGGCGGTGAAGTTCCTTTTTGCCGTCTACGCCCTGTGTTTTTTGTGGGGAACCAAAAACCACGTCGTTGACCTCTGGCATGGTGGGTTCCTTCCCTATTCCTATGCGCCCCTGCCCTTCAACCTCTATTGGACAACTCTCACGGTGTTGGACCCACTTGCCGTTCTGCTGCTTTTCGTGCTTCCCTATCACGGTATGGTTCTGGCGGTGGCCATTATGGGCTCCGACATAGCTGTTAATCTTTATGCCAACTATGTCTTGCTTCATGGAAACTCTGTCCCCGATGCGACGCTTGTTTCTCAAATTGTTTTCGGTCTCTTCCTTTTTGTCACGGTCCCCATAGCCTGGAAAAGGTTACGAAAGAGTCAGGTCTCCCAAACCTAGCAAAGCTATGGCTCAAACCCACCAGTTCGCAATGCCAACATCTCATTTCCAACTTTATCCCCCTCACCCTAACCCCTGGTCGCCTTCGGCGCCGCCAAAGGCGGGTAACCCTCTCCCTCAGGAGACTGGGTCGCAATCCGTCATCTCCCGCCACCACTTCAGTGGCGCGGGATCCAGAGAGTGACCGCTGGTTCCCCGCCTTCGCGGGGAGAAGCCTGGATTCCGGATCTCGCCAACCCGCGGTCGGCTCGTCCGGAATGACGGTTTTGAGGTATTGTGACACAGTCTCCAAGGAGAGGGGATTTGGGGAGGCCCTGCAGTGAGCTACAGGGATTAATCAAGTTCAAAAGGGGGACACAATCATGTGCGCACAAACCAGCTTACCGGCCTGCGAAGGCTGACAGGTTCGGGGTATCTGCCCAGGTAACCGACCCTCAGCACGAACTGGGGCATAACGCCAGGGGGATGGTTCTTTGCGATCTCCTCCTGCCCTGCCTTTTCTTCAAGCCACTGGGTCATCGGGTGCACTGATATATTTCGCTCTCTGGCCAGGAGAGCCATTCTTTCAAACCGTCTACCGGTGTCGATCAAGTCAAATACGCTTTCCCCCTCACTTGTGATGATGAACCATCCCCCGCCTTCGGCAGCTTGCTTCGCCACTTTTTCCACCCCCTGTTTTCGAAAGCTCTCTTTCATGGCGTCGTCCTTGTTCATAAAATTGCGCACATACCAGCCTGCAATGCCTCTAATGCCCATACTCTCCGTGGTCAAACCATCCCGGTGCTCTCGCGCCTCTTTGTTGCTGAATCGGATCCACCCGGCAAGCTCCTTCTGGGCGTCGTCTCGGTAGCTCTGGGTCCTGAAATACTCGACAGCCCCTTCTTCGATACATGTTGCGTGTTCCGAACCACGGGGAAAATAAAGGAGACGCCCCTCCAACGGTTCTGACAGGGCTCGCACATCAGCGCTTTTGAGCTCTCTGGAAAGGAAGCCCTCCTTGGCGGTCATCCGCATCTCGAGACGTTCGAGGGGATAGGTAATCGCCTTGCCCTTTGTCAAAGAGACCCTGACGACATCTTTCTCAAAGGGGTTCTTGCCAACAACGTCCGTGCGTATCTCAAAGCCCATCACCCCGGCAGCAATGACGATGTTTTCAGTGAATGCACCGATGGAGAGCAAAGTCTCCCGGTTTTCAGGATCTACCGCAGGCAGCCTGCGTTGAGGGTCTGTGCCGATGATCCATTCGCCTTGGCTGACAATTTTCACGGTCCATGGCTGGGCATTGTGACCGCTCGGTGCAAGGGAAGCGTAGTGGAGAATTTCGGCCCCTTCCTTATTCAGCCCAGGCACGCTTTCTATGGATCCCTTGGAGGGCATGAGATCACTCCGCTTCACGCCGGAGCAAGCGCCCAAGAGAGGCCCCGCACCCATGGCCAGGGCTCCGGTTGCGACTGTTCTCTTAAGAAAGCTTCTTCGGTTCATTTCCATTGGCTCTTATCTTTCTTTGATCATCCACTTTTTTTTCATCTTTTTAGCGAATTCGGCTCCGGAAATGGGCCGGCCAAGGGTGAGTTGGTTTGGTGACCGCCGGGTGCATCCTCTTTCGGCAGGGTGGTGGAAAAAAGCCTCTTGTGCGTGTGAGACGGAGGGATTGCGAAAAAAGGCCATTTCTGTGCCGGTCAGGGACCGACTTTTTTGTAAAGATAGTCCTGAACTTTTCCAAGAACGATGCGTGGGATATCTTCTTTTTTTACCACACCGTAGATTTCAATATTCTTGCGCACCGCCATGGAATGACGGAAAGCCTCCACGTGCTTGTTGTCGCCGATATGCACGGCTGTGACGCGATTCTTGCATGCATTGAAATACTCGACCAACACTTCCAAATTGGTGATCTGCATGTCCGTAATGAGAAATATGTCCGGGGCCTTTTCCGTTTGAAGCGCTTCGATGTTTTCCGTGAGAAGCCTGGTTCCCCCGCCGAAGTAGTGACAAATGGTACGATAAATCTGCTTACGGTATTGCGAATAGGGCAGAATTTTCTGGCCACCTGAACGGGCATCGCTGAAATTGTAAACCGCAACTTGGGCATCATTTCTCAAATAGGCATCGCAGGCACAGGCCGCTCCCAATACCGCATGAGACAGACGCTGCCTGGGATCGGTCATACTCCCTGAGGAGTCAATGATCACGATACAGTCTGGAATACCTTCTTCCTGCCCGAATATCTCCCCTTCGCGGCGACGCCAGGTCTGCGTAATGCCGGGCATGATCTTTCCGAAGCTCGTCCATGGATCAATGTCCTGGTAGGGTTTCCCCGCCTCCCATGGCACGTGCTGGTGCGGATACAAAGACCCGCTCTTTTTTGTAGGCATTCTTCGAATCGGAAGAAGGTAGTTTTCAGCCAGTTTCATGTAGTAAAGAATGTCCGCATCAATGGATCGCCCCGGCCCCAATCCCATGCCTTGCTCCTTGGACTCGGTCGCCTCCAAAATTTCATCTTCAAAATCATGGACGATTTCCCTGAACTCGGAAGGCGTCGCTGCGTCAAGAGCCAAGTCTTTAAGACCCTGTTCTATTTCCTGGGATGAGTACTGCTCAAGGCCATGGTCACCCATGGGGCTCGACTCGTTGGACCCGCCCTGTTTTTCCTCCATTTCAAAGAGAACCTTGACCACCTTCGAGAAGCGCCTGATGCTATCCCGCCAACGGGTGCGATCCAGGTATGGAAGTCGGGAAAGTTTCCTTGAAATATCTTCGTATCCTGTAGCAGCGAGGTCGATCCCCCAGATCTTCTGGTAGAGAGCATGGATGGCCTCGTCCACAATACCCCCTTTGAAATTCCGATAGATTTTTGGAAGGGGGGTCTCTTTTTGACTCACACAGTGGGTGTCCGCAACCACATCCATAAAATAGTCCGTCGCCCTCTGAGCCATCCCCTTGTCCCGCAAAACGTCCTTCGCCTCTCCGTAAAGCTTGAGATGGGTGGAAAAGTCCCAGGGGCAACAGAGATAGTGGGAAATGGCATGATCCAGAAGTCCTTCCATGGTGTCGCTCTCCTCGAGCGCTTGAGACATTTCCTCCACGAACTCCCTGGAAATGGTAATCTTTTTCCCCTTGATATCCAGCCCGACCCGATCCTCGCCCTCGGCGCATATGGGGACCGGGAGCTCGGGGTAGAGATGTTTCCCTTTAACCCGCGGCCAAATCTCCTTGAGGATGTCGTCCAGCTTTGTCATAACTCAATATTGATCATCGAGCTCCTGAGGGATCACAAGCTTTCCCCGTTGGTAGATCTTGCCTCCAAAACGGCTCCTGCCCAGACTTCCGATGGAACCATCCACGTGGATTTCCCCTCCACGCATCCATTCTCCCGTTTTCTGACCTGCATATCCTGTAACCAAGATCTCCCCGTTCATCATGCCGGCACCGCACCAGTTTCCTACTGAACCTTCCACCACAAGGCGCCCTCCTGAAAGGCCTGCACCGATGAAGTCGCCCACATTGCCTTGGATGATGAGGGTTTTGCTCTCCGGGAGACGGTAACCCAAGAAATGAAAAGTTCTATCATAGTCCTTGGGTCTCAGCACAATGCGCTCCTCTGGTGCGTGATTAATCAAAGCCGAGAGATAAATGCCCGCGGGTCCGGAGATCATGTAAGGAATCTTCTTCGCGCTGTCCAGTTCTGCGCAGAACTCCTCAATATCATCTTGGTCGTAATGCAGTTCTCGGATGCAATTGACAGCCGCGCTGTAGGTCCTCACCACGTGGCTGTGCTCAACGAGCCAGACCAGATCCTTCACTTCCTCCTCCACGAGATGAAGATAGCCTTCCAGAACGCGATCCATGATCTCTTGTTTGGCTCGCACGATTCTGTCCAGGGGTATCTCTTTCTTCTCATAGGGAAGGGAACGAAAATCTAGAAACGGGTTCCTCATTCTTTGAAAACCTCCTCTCCCAAATCCTTGCGAATCTCCCAGTAAATGGGATGGTCTCCCTGTATCGGCTCCATGGATGCCCCATCCATAATACGGCAAGCAACGGCCAGTGCACTCTTGACTTGAGTGCCCTGCTCCATGTAACGCCGGTGCATCTCTCTGACGGCTTGTTTTGCCATATAGATCTCAAGGGGATCACTGCGAGCTTCTTTCTCTCGCTGAGCAACGATCTCGTCTTTCCACTGGATTCTGTGAGCCAGCGTAAAGGGGAGCACCGCTTTGAGATGCTCCAGACCGACTTTCTCATCGCCGAGTAACCAAGCCAGGGTCTGAGCGAAATTTCTTGCACTGATAGGCAAACGGTTGGAGACACAGTTCCGCACGGTATTACAGAGATATTCCGTGAAGTGACAACCTTCCTCACACCCCTCGTGGGAGCGTTTCTGACCGTAACGACAACAGAAAGACAGCTCTGCGAGCACAAAGCGAAGAAAGGCATTGAAATCGAGTTCCAGAGGGATCTCTTCCTTTTGAGAACGGATCGTCTGGCGGTCCTCTTCAGACAAGGACTCAATTCCAGCCTCTCGGGCCAGGGCTTCCCCAAATCGATCACAGATCTCTCCGATCCGTTCCATCCGCACTTGGTAGGGCAACCGCTCACTCATGACACGCTGGAATTCCCCTTCCAGTTCTTCGTGACGCAGTGCTGCGCCGTTCGGGCCTTGAGCGCCGATGAGGTACGCCAAATTCGGCCCCGGGTGTTTGGATTCCACCATCACGTCAAAACGGTCGATTAAGGGGGCGATAATGGTGTTTGTTCCGCGATCCTGGTAATTGGCGGTGGCAAAAAGACAGTATTCTCTATTAATGATCGCATCGTTGAGATACTCCCAGTTTCCGCGGTCAACCCCGTCCAAGATCATGCTTTGTTTTGTCTCCGGAAGCCGGTTGATCTCATCGACGATTTTGACTGGAAGCAGCGCGAAGTGTGACCATACCACCACTTCCTCGCCTTGATTGAGTTTTCCCAAGTCCGGACGTCCGATGATCTTTTCCTCTGTCTGTTCGGGATGCCCTGGAACCTCACTTCCCCAAATGGTTCCGAGAGGTATGCGATAGAGAAGCGTGCAGATGTACTCGGCCGAGGTCGTTTTGCCGAGACCCGGCTCGCCGATAATGAGTTCCTTGCCTTGACTCAATCCTGTCAGGAGACCCATCAGCAGGCCTGCGTTGAAAGCCTCACCCTTCACCTCCATATCCGGGCGATTGAAGTACAAGTTATCTTGAATATGCCTGTAAATCTCCCGAACCTTTTCTCTTAAAGCCCCGTTCACTTCAGCGTTCATTTCGACTCCGTGCTCTTCATTTCGTCTCTAAACGGTTTATGGACCCTTTTTTGCTCAAGAGCGCCCGCTCATTAAGCCATATGTGCCAATACTTGGTTGTTTTCAATTTTTCTATCCGCTGTATGTTCGCCGGTGGCCAAATGGGGATTCAACGTTGACGGCAAGAAAGAATGTATGGCAAGACGCGGCGGTCTCTTGAAAGCGAAAAGAGGAGCCCAACCCTACTTAAAATGTTCAGGAACAAAACCCAACACAAAAAGGGTAAGAAAAGCCGGGGAGGATGTCAACGGAAAAGTGCAACGACTTGCAACACGCTATGGAGACTGCACAACCGTCGAACTCAATGAAGCCTAAAGATCCATCTCTAATGGCGCCATGGCAGTGTTTACAGGGAGTACGCTTTCCAACAGGTGGCACCTTGACCAAAGCAGGTCTATAAACGCTTAGCTTGGTCTCTGCCCTTTTTTTGGAGAGGTTAAGAAAAAAGGAGGCTGTGGCAGTGCTTCTCTGGAAAACGTAAGGCTTGAACCCCTTGACACGACTTGATAAAATAAACACGACATTTGCCAAGAACCACCCTCATTCGTGAGGTGCGCTTCGCCGTGAAGGGACGAAAAGACCACATACCAAAGCTCAGGGTCATCAAGGGTGGCCTCACTGATGAAACCTCTGTCGGCCCGCTCAGGATCGTTGCAGCACCCACAAAGGCGCCGCCTTTTGAAGTGGACGCCTTTGCATTCGAGGAGGATACCTTTCTTGTTTTAAGTGCCGATACCCAGGTACGCGACCCCAAAATACCGCTCACACGCATCATGACCCGCTTGATTGATACAAAGCCGGCAACCCCGGGAACGGTGCTTGTCAGAGGAAGGCGGCCATTGCGATTTCTTGCTATTGTGCACGATCTCAACCAGGAGCCCTCGTGGAAAGAAGAGTGGATAATGCACGCCCTATCCCGGATCTTTCAAGCGGCTGAAAGTCGCGAACTTCAGGCCCTCGCTCTTCAAATGCTCGGAACCGTGCACGGGTCCTTGGAGAAAAGGCGTTTTATCTTTCTTCTGCGCACGGCGATTGAGGGCGCGTTCTTCCACCATCTCAAACGCCTCTGGCTGATTGTTCCCCACGGCACAGCACGTGAGATTATCGCCATGCTCGAGTCCCAACAATACCCTATCTGATTTATTGAGCAATGAACACAAAGGCCCTGAGTCACGGCCTGATCATTGCCATCAGTCACCTACCGGAACCTGGTGGTAGCTTTTTTGGCAGAAAGCCCGACTGTACGGCGAGGGGACAGGGGGGTTTTTCTGTAGTGACTGGTGGGAGGGCGTTGTCTTTTCGCAACTTAACAGGGGGGGGAAACCGCAGCCCTGAGCCGTTCGGCCCCGAGCTTACGGCCGAGAGGCTCGCCGAGAAGTCTCACGGCCGAGGGGCCTGTCGAAGGGAATGCGGAGGGGGCAGGCATCCCCCGCAGATAAGTTGCTGAAAAGACCAGCCCGGGAGCCTTGGAACGAAAGAAAAGCCACCCTGTCCCCAACAAATCACACAAATGACTTTCTTAGCCATGGTTTTCAGCAAAACATCTGCAGCATAACCGCAGTCAGGGAGTTGAAACCCCCTTTTTCCGCCAAGGCAGCTCCCCCCACGCCTCGTGATCACAGCAAAAGAGCCGATGTATTCGCCGCCCTTCCCGCTCACCGGCAAGCAGAGCGCCGTGAACCGTGCCGTAGTGCACTGCATGCGTGGCTTCGCCGGCAAAAAAGAGACGATTCCCCAGGGGTTCTCCAAGCTTTTGTCTGTCCCAGACATGGCTTTCTACCGCACCGTAGGAATAGCTCCCACGCGACCATGGATCAGAGAACCATCGCGTGAGAACATGTCTTTCGGGAAGAGCGTGTTGGGCACTGAACATCTGCTTTAGCCGGGAAAGGGCGACCTTGCATATGTCCTCATCAGAGCTGGCTTGATCCATGGAAACCGCCCTCTCCCCGCTTGCATAACCGACCAAGAGAGGGCAGCCCGCCATATCGGAAAAATCTGTCCACACATGATATGTGGCTCTGTCCCGACCATCGGTCGGCAGCGAGGCCATTTTCTGGTGACCGGGCGGCCAAAATCTTTTGGAAAATCGAAAAGCGGCTTTGTTCAAAACCCCGCCATAGCCGATCCGACTTAAAGCATCCTGTTTGAGATGGTCTAAGGGTGGGTCGAATTCGACGTCCCCCGAGCGCAACACCCCTACAGGCAAAGTCACAACGGCGACATCGCCCCAAAAAGAGCCTCGACTCGTGAGAAGCTCGACACCATGCGGACCGTGAGCAACCCGCTCGACAATGGTGTCCAAATGGATATCGAGCCCCTCCGCCGCATTGTCAATAAGGTTTCCAAAGCCACCTTGTGGAGCCGCATTGCTTCGCCAATACTCGGGCGCATCCTGCTCGAGAATCCCCAGCTCTTCGGCGGGTGCGCCGTTGATGGTCTCCACTAGCCCTATGAACCACCATATCATCTGCCGGTCGATCTTTCTTAACCTGGGATTTCGACAGACGGGATAGAGCACATTGGCAAGGGACGTGTCCGCCGGATTTTGGCCGCGACCCATTCTTGATCTGGAAGCCAGAAACGCCCGAACATAGGCAAGGACTGCTCTGCTGAGGCCGCGTTTTGCCCGCCAAAGGCCGAGAGACAGCCTGTAACTGTCGCCTGCCTTGTAAAGCCGGGTCTTTCCGTGGGGGATATGGCAAATCCCGATTCCCAGATTCCGACACCAACGGGTCAAAGGGTTTTTGTTGACACCGTGAATCCAAGAGGCACCGAGATCACAAGGACCTCCCAGAGTGGAATCGGTCCAGATCCGACCACTCCACCACGGTGACGGGAAAGCCCGTGTCTTTCAGAATTCTAGCTGCGATGAGTCCCGACATGCCTGCCCCTATGACCAACACCCTAGGTAGAAGTCCAGTGGCATGATGATCCGGCCCATGTAGGGACCAACGATGTTCTGCCATGCTCATTTTCTCATTGGATTTTGATGGAAGCTTCCCTCTCTCTATAGCATAATTCCGAGAAAAGGCGGAGTAAGTTAGAAGGCAGTCAGTGACTCTGCCAGTGCTGCCCCGCTTCTACCCCTTCCTGGTTCTTATACCACTCAAACCCGGCGTTTTGACCGACTGGGCTCACTCCCCCATATTCCTCCGCCCAGATCTTTTCGGCCAGAAGACCATATGCTTGAGCGTAGCGGTCCATGTCATCGGATCTCTCTGTATAAATCTCCTCCGCACCGGGGTGCGTGAATGCAGGCGCATTCTTTTGAATAACATCCCGCATCACGTGGGGATTATCAATGATCATGCAGGGTCTCAGATGGTTCGGGTTATGAGGCTGACGAGATCGGATGTCCCTGAACAGTTTGCTATTCAACGCTTGGACCAAGGAGGTGTCGCGGATGTTGTCAACAGCGATGTGGGTATAGACACAGGGCTCTACATCGCCTCTTGCGTTGATGTGAAGGTACTTTCTACCCGCGGCAATGCAACCGTCCACATAGGGACCATCATTCCAGAAATCAAGCACGAAAATCGGTTTTGAGTTTCGGAATGTGAGGACCTGCCGCCTCAACAGATCACGCTGCTCCGGTGTGACCATCAGAGTAAAATCAGCCTTTCCGTTTACCGGGATGTAGAGAAAGTACATTTGAGCCACCGAACCCAGCCCAATCATTCTGTCAATGAATTCCTCAGAGCTCACCACGTCAACATTTTGACGCGTGACCGTGGCAGAGGTGCCGATAATGAGACCCGCCCGATTGAGATGCTCAAAGGCACGCATAATCTTTTTGTAAACGCCATGCCCTCGCCAACTGTCCGTTTCTTCTTCATGCCCTTCAATACTCAGCACAGCAGCGACGTTGCCCAAGTCCGCCATTCTTTCAGCCTTCTCCTGAGTGAGCAAGGTGCCGTTCGTGTAAACCTGAAAGAATATATCCGGGTGGCTTTCAATAAGCGCAAAGAGATGGGGATAGACTAAGGGCTCACCCCCCAGAATGGTCACGAAGTAGATGCCCAACTCCTCGCATTCATTGAGCACCTTATCCGCCAAATCCATAGGAAGTTCTGCATTCATACCGTATCCCAAGGTGTAACAACCCCGACAACGAAGGTTGCACCTCCAGGTCGGACTGAGAATCAGGATGAAAGGCGGCCGAAAACCGTGCTTTTCCTCCCAATAGTCTCTCTTGCGTCCCCCCACAAACCAGGCATGCAAAAATAGGGAGTGGAAAATGCGCCGCCTATTTTCCTCTGACAGTCTGGTCATGACACGGTGGAACAGTTCTCTAGCCGGATGATCTTCTCTCTGCAGAAAATACCGGACTTTCTTAATAGCCCTTTTGACGACCGGATCCCGTGTGAGCTTTTCGCCCCACTGGGTCATTTGGACAAACTTTTCTTCCGAGATTGAACTCAGTAAATCGGTAATTTTCGATGCGCTGTAGTAAAAACCCCGATCCTTGAAGCTTTCCCGGCGTTCCATGATAACACCCCCTTTCGAAGCTGACCGTTTCCCCAGACATCCAAAGAAGAAGGGTCACCAAAAGCACCAAGACGATACAGGAATATTGATATCCTCTGCCTGGTATGAAGGGATTTGCGAAGAGCATTGGGCGTCTGCTATCTCTTTTGGATAACGAGATCAGCAAACCCAGATCATGTTCTGCCAGCGGCCGAAAGAAGGACCTTTGGTCTTGCCCATTGAGAATTCTCGCCCATAAGCTGGTTCAGAAAACCATACAACTCAGAAAGCCGAGAACTGCGGGCAACGTGAGGTAAAACCAGACAGTGTGTTATCTTTTTTTTAGCGCAAAACCCACTGTTATGCAACGAAAAAACCAGATCAACCCTCTATCGCAAAACTTCCTCTGACCACCAGCCTGGCTCCACCTGCTTTTGATGCAGTGGACAGGCTGTGATCTGAGTGTTGACAGGGGCTTTAGATTCGTTGATATTGGAGTTTCTCTTTAGCAAAACGAAATCTTCATGGGTAGCACAGGGCCCCGATTTATTATAATATACTGATACTAAATGTTGTTTTGGCTTAAGCCTTATCTTTGTGGCGGGCGTGATTTCGGCGGAGTGCCTTGCAATTTGTGTAACGGCCCGGAAAGAACGTTTTCTCTCTCCCTCGGGGTGTACTGGAATTCTTAGATGCGATACGCCATTATCACCAATCCTGCATCAGGCCAAATGTCTGCCGATCAAAAACGTGCGGCCCTGTTGCCTGCAGCGCAGATCCTGGGGGCAGAAATCCACGGGCTGAATACCACCACACCTGAGGAGTTCATTCAGTGTGCCCGAGAGCTTGCGGCTCGTTGTGATGTGCTCGTCGCTGCCGGAGGCGACGGCACCCTGTCTGATATGATCAATGCGCTCGATACCTCTCGAATGTGCATAGCCTACCTTCCTCTTGGAAGCGGAAACGCCTTTAGCCACGCCCTCAGCTACAGGGGGAGCCTCACCGACATTGCCCACCGAATTTTGGAAAGCAAAACCCAGGACTATGATCTCATTTCCTGCAATGGAAAGAGGCGCGCCTTTACCGCATCTTTGGGCTTCGAAGGTGCCGTAATCAGGCTTCGAGACCAGTATGTGGCCAAAGGCATGACAGGAATAAAAGCTTACGGGAAAGCTTTGTTCATCGCTTATTTCATGACCTATAAGAGATCCCGTGCCGAAATTCTGGTGGACGGAGAGACCACACGCATCCACGATTTGTTGAGCCTCATGGTCGTGAAACAGCCTTACTATGGGTATGGGTTGAAGGTGGTACCCCAAGCTTGCTTCGACGACGGACGTTTGCACATACGATGGACAAACGCCGGTCTGTTTTTGTCACTTGTGGGATTGGCAACCGCATTCTCATTAGGCAACCGAATCGGCCAGTACCGAAGGGGTCGACATGTCCGCGTCAACCTGGAACGACCGCTTATGTTGCAGATTGATGGGAGCTTTGCCCGGGAAGCCGACGTCTTCACCTTTGAGGTGCTTCCGAAGGCACTCAAAATCAAGTGCTGAGCAAAAACCCGGGCAAATTATTGGTGTTTTTCAAAGTTGGCAAGACGAATGAACCTTGAATATGTTCAGGGAGGCCATGACCTTTTTCCAAAGGGGATATCTCACAAAAGAAATTCCATTGTGTTTTGCTGTGGCTAAGAATTCGGGGCCAGCGCCCATGAACTTCTGGGAATCTCCCGTGAATTTGTTAGGCCTCGAATTCTAAGCCACCGGCTCTGAGCTCTATAAATATCCCCTTGAGAAAAACGGCCATGGCCGGAAAAACGGGTTCTAGGAACCAGAGAAGACCAACGCCAACACTTTGGACTTGATCAGAGGCTCTGGTAGGAATGCCCTTCCGGAAAGCAGACCTCCCGGAGGCCGACGTGGTTTTCTGCTACCTGTTCTCTGACGTGATGAAACCTTTGTCCAAGAAACTCAGATCAGAGCTCAAGACGGGTGCTGTGGTCGTGTCCTGCATCTTTGCTCTGCCCGATTGGCATGCCGACATAGAAATCCGCGCTATCGACCCTGATAACCATCAGTCTTCACGACGGTGCTTCTGAGACAGCACCAAAGGGAGACATCCATGGACAGGAGAAAATTCTCCGAAGCCATGAGCGGAGACCATCTCTGACAAAAGCAAAAAAACAAGGCGGCTCTGCCGTCAGCGTTTGTGGACACGGCGGAGCCGCCTTGTTTCTAACCCGATAGACGGGCTCGAGAACTACTTCTTCTTTTTCGTGGTGGTTTTCTTGGCAGCAGACTTCTTCTGGGTCGTTTTCTTGGCTGTCGTTTTCTTGGCTGTCGTCTTCTTCTTCGCTGTTGCCATGGCCCCTCCTCCTTTCATCGGTTGATAGGCAGGTAAGATAGGCCCGCCTGCTCGAGGAAGGGAACCTTCCTCAGACTGCCCATGTTGTGGTAGCATTTATATTATTGCACAATATGTGGTGTGTCAATTTTTTTCCACGTCCTGGACCGCTTTTCGCCTTTTTTTGAACTACGTGGCGGAGTCTCTCATGACCACGGTGGAGAGTTTCTCGCGGAAATCGGCCAGATCCCGCAATGGGGTGATGCCCATCTTTTCCAAAAGGCCTTTCATGGATTCAACCGCCCGACCACCCATCATGAGAGAGCCATTTTCCGGCAAATAACGCCTTAACTTCTTGAGATCACGGATGAGATGAAAATCATCTGGCACATGCACAACACTCAGCGCGATTGCCTTGGCCCGGGTCTGTTCGAAGGATGACAAGATCTCCTCAGCAGGTAGGTTTGGGCCGAGATAGAAGGCATTCCAACCCAGCGCTTGTGCCTCCAAGGCAACCATGAGTGCCCCAATTTCATGCCACTCGCCTGCGGGGGTTGTGACGATCATTCTCGGAGCCCCGGGAGGCTCCTCCGATGGGCCGAGGAGGTCTCCCAAGAAGGACCGGATCACGGCCGTAGCCATGTGCTCGTTGGCAATTTTCAGGGAACCCTCAGACCACAGGTCCCCAATCTTTTCCACCAGTGGCGCTATGACCTCTTCAATCAGAGAAGTCCTGCTCAGGGCAATGGCGGCACGGTTTAAAGCAACCTGTAGGCCGGCCTGATCAAATTCCAGGACCTTTTTGAGACAGGTATCGAAATAAAGGGATGGGGGGCCTGACTTTGCCGGTCTTTCAACAGACCTATTCCGAACATCCCTCCCTTCATCACCCACGACTTCCAAGAGCGCCTCTGTTGTCATACCGGCGATTTGTGCCATACTGTGCCCGGCGGCAGAGGCCCTGCGCAAGAGCTTCAACCGCTCAATGTCCTCTTCAGAATAGAGTCGCCTGTTGGATTGTGTCCGCTCCGGAAGCACAGCACCATAACGTCTTTCCCATGCTCGAATCAAATGGGGTGTTAGACCGGTCTGTTGTGCGACATATCGGATGGGGTAGGTGTTCGTGTTTTTCATGGAGATATTATAGCTCAACGGACTTTGCCTGTCAAATTTCTGTTTAAATATAACATGTTAAGTCAAATCCAAGCCGCAAAGCATGGAACCGCGCTAAATCATGGAGCATGATTCTGATCGCAGCTTTTGAGTGATAGAAGTGGAAACCCAAAATGTTAGACAAAAAATTGACATTATTTTGACATATGTTCTGTCTTCAGCCACCTCCTGCGTGGTTGTGGTGCCCAGACCCCTTCAAAAGGCGGATGGGGGGGTATCGAGGGAACGAAAAGACAAAACAGGCATTGTATCCATGGTGTTATTGGCGTTATCCATGTCATTTTTCTTGACTCAGACAAGCTTTTTCCCTTTCATCTCATAAGGCTTCACCGGGCAGGTCTCTTACCCCTGGTCCGAATGAATCTCCCTGCAGCAAGCTGCAGGGTATCAAAAAGGATGGCATCTATTTTACCCCCCTCACCCTGACCCCTGGTCGCCTTCGGCGCCGCCAGAAGCGGGTGAACCTCTCCCTCAGAGAGAGGGAATTTCGAAACCCTGTAGCGTGCTACGGGGAATAAGCAAGTTTACCCCATGAGTATACTCTCCTCCCCATACGTCCTCGAAGAACTCAAGCGCTGTGAACTGTGCGAGCACAGATGCAAGGTCAATCGGTTGGCAGCCGAAACCGGCGTTTGCAAAACAACCATCCCCATTGTTGCTTCAGCCACTTTGCACCCTGCCCCTCCGGAGAGTTACACCGTCTTCTTGGCCGGGTGTAACTTCAAATGCCTGAACTGTCAGAACTGGACCATTTCCCAGTATCCGGACAACCCATACCCCCAGAGGGGATATGAAGACCCGCAAGCACTGGCTAAAGAGTGCGTGGACGCGCTGAATTCACTCGCTGCGAAACGCATGGGTGCGGACCGGATATTCTTTTCCGGAGGGGAAGCGAGCATCCACCTGCCTTACGTTGAAAGGGTCGTCCAGGAAGCGAGACACATAAACCCGGACATAAAAGTCAACTTTGACACCAATGGGTACATGACGGAGAGAAGTCTGGAACGCATATTGTCCTTCACCACATCCATCACATACGATATCAAAGCCTACGATGACGAGGTTTTCCTGAGCCTTACCGGCGCTTCTTCCGGGCCTGTCCTGAGAAATGCTGCATACATCGGCAAATATGCGAAGGACAAGCTCTGGGAGTACAGGATCCTCGTTATTCCAGAAATCAATGAAGACGATATAAAGCCTTTAACCGAATTCATTGCGAGTATCGAAGCGGGTCTACCCGTATGCTTTCTCGCCTTCAGGCCCAACTTTGTGTTGGAAAACCACCCCGGAGCAGACAAAGCACTCATGGACCGATGTGTGGCCATTGCAAGAGAGGCGGGTTTAAAAAACACCTATTGGTCTGGGCGCACGGGTCTTCCAGGGTCAGTCATGAATTTGAGACAGGAGATTAAAGACAGATATGCCTTGCAAGGAGCCCACCTGGCCGCATCATATGCTCTGTCCGCTGGTTGCTTAACCCATCCCAGAGGTTGTGCAACCTGTGTGACCAATCAGGCATGTGCCATCAAGAGACACACACCGAAGCGGATCACTTAGTGCTTCGATTCGCAAATACGGTCACATATATTCCTAGGGCTATGCGAAGGATTGGCTCCCTCAGCACTAAGTCCTGAGGGAATAAATTCGTTAGCGAATTTATGAATCGTAGGACTTAGGCACTCTATCGCTCCGCCTGATGCCAACCTGCGATTCAGTAACCCATCCCGGCCCTTTAAGCACGCTTAATCTTCTTATTTTATTGACAAAAATCAGAATTTTCTGGAATATAGCCTCGCCTTATGTTGATTCGTGTCCGCCCTGTGTTTAAAATGGGATGAGAAACGGTGAGTTCCCCCCCCGAGAGACGTGACGTCATGTCATTGCGGCGCCGTGTCCGGAGGCCGGGAACAACCGGCTAACCATCCGCAGCGGCCTGGTTTTCCGCCGCAATGCCATGGAGGGCGGGCTCGGGAGGATGGGAAACCGACTTAATCGGTTGACGCGGGTTCCGGCCAAAAGGAAACAAAACATGAAAAGGGCTTTTGTACTGCTTGTTATTCTCGCGCTGATAGGTCTTGTGGGGTGGCAGGTCTATCTGAGGCTCGGAGAATTACGAACACCCACAGTCAGGGAAAACAAGGCCCCGCCCGTTCCCGTGGAAGCAGAACGGGTTCGCAAGAATACGGTCCGAGATATCGGTTTTTTCACCGGAACCATTTACCCTTTCAGCCAATTTGCTGTGGCGCCAAAAATCGCCGGAAGGCTCGAAAAGCTTCTTGTAAAGATCGGAGATCCTGTAAAGAAAAACCAGTTGATTGCTGTTCTGGAGGACGATGAATATCTTCAACAAGTGGATCAGGCCCGGGCAGAGCTTGAAGTTGCCAAGGCGAACATCGAAGAACAGCGGAGTGCCCTGGATACAGCTCGCCGTAACGTGGAGCGCGCCAGGGAGCTTCGAAAAGGGAAGATCACCTCGGAGGCTGAACTGGAGACATCTGAAGCCGAGTTCACCGAACAAGGTGCAAAATACAAGGTTGCAGTGGCGCAGGTGGCTCAGAAAGAGGCCGCTTTCAAGGCGGCCCAAGTCCGTCTTTCCTACACTCGAATCCGGGCAACCTGGGAGGAGGGAGACCGGAATAGAGTGGTGGGAGAGCGTTTTGTAGACGAGGGGGCCATGTTGGCTTCCAATACGCCCATCGTTTCAATTCTTGATATTTCGTCTCTGACGGGCGTGATCTTCGTGATCGAACGGGATTATTCCAAAGTCAGGGTTGGGCAGGAAGCCCACATCTCGACCGATGCCTTTCCGGGCAGAACTTTCTCGGGCAAGGTGGTACGCATAGCACCTCTCATCAAAGAGACCTCTCGGGAGGCCAGGGTCGAAATCGATCTCCCCAACCCGGAACGCCTTCTGAAACCAGGCATGTTCATAAGGGCCCAAATAGAATTCTCCAGGCAGGACGATGCGACGGTCATCCCAGCCAGAGCTTTGATCAGGAGGGACGGCAGAGAGGGCGTCTTTATCATCGACCGGCAGGAAATGAAAGCCCAATTCGTTCCGCTGAGACTGGGCATCGCCAATACGGAGTGGGTTCAGGTGGTCGAGCCCTCCCTTTCAGGCTGGGTGGTGACCTTGGGGCAGCATATGCTCGAGAACGGCTCAGCCGTCACGCTCCCCGGCGAAAGAACAGATGGTCAGCCCACAGACCGAGGGAAGGTCAACACAAGGGGCGGTGAGGTTCGCGAAAAGCCATGAAGCTATCACGCTTTTCAGTTCGCCACCCCATTCTAACGATCATGTCGGTGCTCATTGTCATGATCCTTGGAGGCATTTCCCTGTCCCGCCTTCCCATTGACTTGATGCCAGACATCACCTATCCAACCCTGAGCGTCTTCACCCGTTACGAGAACGCAAGCCCCGAAGAGATGGAAGAACTGATCACGCGTCCCATTGAGGAAGCCATGAGCGCGGTTCCGGGTGTCGAGGAAGTCACCTCTTTCTCCTCAGAAGGCATCAGCAATGTGCGGATAAGCTTTGCCTGGGGAACCGACCTGGATGCCGCCGCCGCCGACGTTCGGGACCGGCTTGATCGTGTGGTGCGCAACATGCCTGAGGAAGCGGAGAGGCCCTATCTGCGTAAATTCGACCTGGCCAGCTTCCCCATTCTGATCCTGGGTGCCGCAAGTGACCTGGATCCTATCCAAATGCGCCGGATCATTGATGATCAGATCAAATACCGCATCGAGCGTTTGCCCGGCGTGGCCACAGTGGATGTGCACGGGGGATTGGATCGCGAGATCCATGTGAATTTGCTGGCCAGCAAGGTGAAGGCCGTGGGACTGCCCCTGGATCAGATCTTGAGCAAAATAAGGGCTGAAAATGTGACCGTCCCTGCGGGCACCTTGGAGCGGGGAAATCTGGATGTGATGGTTCGCACCCCGGGAGAATACACCAACCTGGATGAACTGCGCGACACAGTGATCGCCATGCGGGAGAGTGTACCCATCCAGGTCAAGGACATCGCAGGGGTAGAGGATGCCTGGGAAAAAGTCACCCGGATCGCACGGATCAACGGCAGGCCGGGGATCCGGATGGTGGTGCTTAAACAGTCGGGTATGAACACCGTGGAAGTTGCAAGGGGCGTCCTAAAGGAGATTGAGAAGATCAATGAGGACATCCCGCAAATCGATATCACCCCCATTATAGATACGTCCGATTACATTGAGCGGTCTATCCACAATGTGGGAACTTCGATTCTCTATGGTGGGGTGTTGGCTGTTTTCGTCTTGCTTATTTTTCTCAGGAACATCCGAAGCACCACTGTTATTGCTACCGCCATCCCGATCTCTATCATCGCCACCTTCACCCTCATGTACTTTGGCGGCTTCACGCTGAACATGATGACCCTCGGTGGTTTGGCCTTGGGTGTCGGGATGCTTGTGGATAACGCCATTGTGGTGCTGGAGAACATTTACCGCCTGAGAGAGTCCGCTGTTCCAGCGGACCAGGCGGCCATTGAAGGCAGTGAAGAGGTGACCGCAGCGATCGTGGCGAGCACACTGACCACCCTGGTCGTCTTTTTGCCCATGATTTTTGTGCGGGGCATGGCCGGAGTCATGTTCAAGCAACTCTCCTATGTGGTGAGTTTCGCTCTCGCGTGCTCTTTGGCTTCGGCCCTTACCCTCGTACCCATGCTCGCCTCTATCATCCTCAGGCCTGCGAAGAACAACCCTTCCGCTGACAATACGTGGCGCCGGAGGCTTTTTGTGGCGAGTGGGCGACTTTTCACGAACTTGGAGGAATCTTACAAGACGGTTCTTCATTATGCCCTGGGTCATCGCAAACGGGTTCTGGGCTGCGCCCTCTTGCTCCTTTTTGGAAGCCTCCTCCTCTATCCCCTCGTAGGGTCGGAGTTCATGCCGGAGACGGACGAGGGAGAGGTCAGGATCTCCTTGGAAATGGAAGTGGGGACCCGGTTGGGGGTTCTGGAGAAAGCCTTTGATGTCATAGAGGATGTGGTGAGGAAAGAGATACCCGAGCTCAAAAACACAGCGACTTTCATCGGGGGCTCGACGTGGCGTAGGACAGGGTCTCATACCGGCGAGATGAGAATCGCCCTCAGGCCCGAGGCGGAACGGTCCCGTTCCAGCGAAGAGATCGCCGCAGCTATGAGACGGCGACTTACCCATATTCCAGGAGCAACGGTTCGGACAAGGGCCGGTCAGGGACTGTTTATCTTGCGCATGGGAAGCACAGAAGGGGAGAAAGTGGAACTGGAGGTTCGCGGCCACGACCTTGACGTGGCCGACCTTATGGCCCAGCAGGTCAAGGGAATGGTTGAGTTGGTAGGTGGCGTGACCGACGTGAAGGTGAGCCGTGAATTAGGAAGCCCCGAGGAACTGATCATCGTGGACCGCCAGAAGGCAGCGAACATGAAATTGACGGTCTCCCAGATTGGCGACGCTCTCCAGACCATTATTTCCGGTACAGAGGCGGGTAAATATCGGGAAGCAGGAAAGGAATACACCATCCTCGTCAAGCTCAAGGATGCGGAGAGAATGGATATCCGGGAGGTTCTGGATCTGACCTTGACCAATGCGGACGGACAACCTGTGGTGCTCCGGAATGTGCTTCAGATCCAACCTCGGACGGGTCCCGTGTTCATAGAAAGAAAGGACCAGGAGCGAATCGTCACGGTTTCAGCCAACATCGCCGGACGCGACCTCGGTTCTGTTGTCCATGACATAAAGAGGGGGCTCCAGGCCATTCCTGTGCCGAGAGACTTCACGGTGACCTTCGGTGCAGACTACGAAGAGCAGCAAAAAGCCAACCGAGAATTGCTATTGAGCATCACCCTTGCCCTGATCCTGGTTTACATGGTCATGGCTTCTCTCTACGAATCACTCCTTGATCCCTTCGTGGTTATGTTCTCTGTGCCTCTCGCTGCTATCGGTGTCATTCTCATGTTATTCCTGACCCATACCACTTTCAACGTCCAGTCCTTTATCGGCTGCATCATGTTGGGCGGCATTGTGGTCAACAACGCGATTCTTCTTGTGGATCACACGAACCTCCTGAGGCGCCGCGGCATGTCTTTTTTCGAAGCGATCGAAGAAGCCGGCCGAAGAAGGCTCAGACCGATTTTGATGACAGCCGCAACGACCATGCTGGCTTTGGTGCCGCTGGCGATCGGTCTCGGGGAAGGGGGGGAAGCACAGGCACCCCTTGCGAGGGCTGTGATGGGCGGTCTCCTCAGTTCCACGCTGATCACGCTGGTTGTCATTCCCGTGGTTTATTCGATTTTCAAGAGCCGATTGGGGAGACGGGATCAAGTATGAGTCAAGCTGTGATTGGATGCCTCCTGAGCTCCTCCGTGATTACCCTCGTGTTTGTCCCCACGATTTACGCCCCCTTTAAGACGGAGTTCAGCATGAAGCACCTCTCCGGCAACGAAGAGAGGTCAGACCCTCGATAGGCCCGATTGTGATCTGATGGCCGCAGAGGACTTTAAAGGGAAGAGGAGAGCAGATCAAAGGTTTCTTCGTAAGGACCCCGTGTAGCTCCCAAAGGAAACTGATAAAAAGTTTGACTTATAATAATTCAAGATATATTATTTTAATTATAGCTATAAAAATTTAGCTATCTGAACATAATAGGTGCTTGTTGGTCGCCTCATTGGGCCTGAATACCAATGAGATGGAGCCAGTCCTGGGTGTAGATGTTTGTGAGTTAAAGCCATTAGGCCAGGTTCTCTGCCCCCCTCACTTGCCTCAACATGCCTTCCGTGAAAAGGGCGCCAGAAAACATCTAGCCACCACGACTTATAAGGCCTACCACGCTATTTGCCCTCAGACGGGCCACACGTGCCTTTTTAGTTCTTGATATCAATGAGACATCTGTGATGCGTGCCATCCCGTCCGCGATGAACAGCATCAACCCATTTTTACGGTTAAGGCACAGTCCAGTGCAGAGCGCCAATGAACACCATTTCAAAATGAATTTGGAGATGAGGAGGAGTAAGGAATGAACATCTATGTGGGAAATTTGTCTTACGAGGTCACCGAGGAGGATTTGAAGCAGCTTTTTGATGCCTTCGGCCAGGTAGAATCCGTAAAGGTAATAAAGGACAATTTCAGTGGCAGATCAAAAGGGTTTGGATTCGTGGAAATGCCGGAAACTGCAGAGGCCGACTCCGCTATTGAAGGTCTTGACGGCAAAGAGCTCAAAGGACGAACGCTCAAGGTGAACAAAGCCAAACCCCGTAGCGAAGGGCGACGATACAGCGGAGGAAATCGAGGCGGCGGCGGAGGAAGACGGGGCGGAGGACGGCGTTTCTAGTTATTGTTGTTCAAAGTCAAAGTCAGGCTGCGGTCCATAGGCCATCATTCTGTTCTAGAGGGATGGTTGACAGGCCTTACCAGGCACACAAATCGGAAAAGAGAAGATTATGGCAAAGCGCAACAAACATGCCTTTAAGAAGTTTGAGAAAGAACTGAAGCGCAAGAAAAAGGCAAGAGAAAAGATCGCACGGCGGCAAGGCAAGAACGGTCAGGAGACTGAGGCTGATAAGACCTAGGCCGCGATTCAAAAGAAGAAACAAAATGAGAAAGGAAAATCGTTGTTTAAATATTTAGTTCGGAAATTTCACGACCGCTTCAACGAACAGGGAACTGAAAACAAAGGAGCGCAAAAAACACCCGACCCGGTTTTATCCAGCAACACGGACAACGCCACTTGCCCTGGCAAAACCCCGGCCCGGGATTCAGGGAATAAACCCAAGCCGCCCAGGTCCAGACACCGGTCCAGGCGGAAAAAAGCCAGAACCGCCTGGGATGTGGCTCAATTTGACGTGCCCCATGTCGAGGGTCAGACCCGCTTTCACGATCTGGAACTGCCTCTGACCATCATGCACGCCATAGCAGATCTGGGCTATCAATACTGCACGCCGATCCAGGCAGAGATCCTTCCCAAGGCCCTAAACGGCTCGGATGCCACAGGCAAGGCACAAACAGGAACCGGCAAGAGCGCCGCCTTTCTGATCAATATCTACACCCAGCTGCTCAGGAAACCAACCCAAAATGGAAGGCGGCCCGGTGTGCCCCGTGTCCTCATCCTGGCCCCCACGCGGGAACTCGCTCTGCAAATTGAAAAAGACGCCCGCGCCATCGGGAAACACACCGACATACAGATTCAGTCCGTGTTCGGTGGGTTGGGCTACGGCAAGCAAAAGCAGGCTCTGGAAGAGAAAATCGTGGATATCATCGTCGCCACCCCGGGACGATTGCTTGATTTCCAAAGGCAGAAGCTGATGCGGCTGAACAAAGTTGAAATCCTGGTCATTGATGAAGCCGATCGCATGCTCGATATGGGGTTTATCCCTGATGTTCGCAAAATCGTCTACAGCACGCCCCCCAAAGAACAGCGCCAGACCATGTTTTTCAGCGCCACACTGACACCCGAAGTGGAACGGCTGGCCCAGCAGTGGACCCGAAATCCCGTTCATGTGGAGATCGAACCGGAACAGGTAGAGGCGGAATCGGTCAACCAGCTGGTTTACATAGTCACGGCCGAAGAAAAATTCGCCCTTCTCCTAAACCTCGTGTTGGGGCAGAACCTGGAAAGGGTGCTGATCTTTGCCAACCGCCGCGATCAAACCAGACGCCTGGCAGACAGGCTGAAGCAATACCGGGTCAACACGGCTGTTCTTTCCGGCGACATCCCCCAAAATAAGCGCATCAAAACCCTTGAAGATTTTCGAAATGGGAAAATTCGTGTGCTGGTGGCAACGGATGTGGCGGCACGGGGTCTCCATGTCGAGGGCATCAGCCACGTCATTAACTTCACGTTGCCCCAAGATCCCGAAGATTACGTGCACCGGATCGGCCGCACCGGCCGTGCCGGCGCCATCGGAACTTCTGTGAGTTTTGCCTGCGAGGACGACTCTTTCTACATCCCCCCCATCGAGAAGTATCTGGGACATTCCCTGAGCTGTGTGCACCCCGATCAAGGGCTGTTGGAACTGAAACCACCGGCGAAAAAAACGACCCCCTTTCAGCCTGGGAGTCGGCATTCGAAGCCAAGATCGAGCACGCGTCCATATCGAAAATCCCGTCCCAGGTCACCGAGCAAGAGACCAAAAGGCGGTGTGTCGCGGGATTCAAGCTCTGCCGCCTCAGCTGGCCGCTGATTTGTACTTGGCGTACACATCATGCACTTTTCTTTTGAGTGCTTGTGGCTTGACACCACTCAGCGGTGCAGGCATCGGCCATTTTGCCCGTGAAATCAATCTCCTTTTCAAGCGAATCCAGGGCTTTCTCAAGATTACTGATAAAATCCCTCCAGCCTTCAGCCAGTTCTTTCTGAATAGCTTCCTGCGGCTTTCCCATTATCGTTCACCTCCCTTGTAAAAGTGGAAATCATTCCTTTTTTCTCATGACTAAATTAGTAACGCTTTTCAAAAAGACAAGAGGCCCCTACACGGGCATAGCAAGGCGTGTGCTTTGGGTGGGAAGGCGGTGGAGGAAAGCAACCGATTCCTTCAAAAGCCGCTTAAAGTATGCTGGGGACAGCGAGGCGGGTCGGAATTAGCCAACCAGGAGCCGTTTATGCAGTAAGGAGAAGACAATAGCGAAGGAAAGGAAAATTAAACTTCAATTGTAGTTTAATTATTTATTTAGCCCCGTCCCCCACTACCCCCACACCTCAAATTTCTATGACTCTATTGGCCGTCATGGAACCAGCGGGATGTTTGCTGCTAGATCATATCTCAGTGCCGCCCGGATTTTGTTCTCGATCTGGAGATAGCGAGCGATCTTCTTGTAGGGCAGCACCTTGCTCAGTCTAGGAACATACGAGGCATGGAGCCCGCCTTCGGCCTGCTCGATGGCCACAAGTTCATCGATGAGTGTTTTGGCCTTCTCGTCGGTGAGGGTCTGTGCCCGATACTCTGCCGCGTAGCTCTCGATGAGCTTGCCGACACGCTGATAGATCGTTTCCAGGTCCTTCTGATACGCCTCGTATAAAGGCCAAAAAGCTTTCGCCTCGGACTCCGTCAGTTCCATGTTTGTGGCGACAATCAGCTTCTTGTCTGCCTTGACTTTGTCACGCAGGATCTGCATGTTGTCCGCCGGTTTGTCCTGCGATACAACTGGAGAAACGGACAAAATCGTGATCGCTGCCACCATGGCCAGAAAAACAATTACCTTAATGTTTGTCTTCATTTCTTTTTCTCCTTTCTTTCTGTTCTGAGTTTTCTTTTATCTCTCACTTCATAAGGTTGTTCTACGCTCCTATCTCAGACTCCTTGCTCCACTTCTTTACCGAGTCCCCCTAAGGCCGCTCTACGCGGGTCCAAGGATCTTTTCGCACCACAGGGAGATCCCCCGCTTTGCTCGGGAGAGCGCGCCACAATGCATTGCCACCCTTGTGCGGCGGGCAGGTCAGCGCACAGGCAAGGCCCAGTCCACTAAGTAGGCATAATCGGACCAAAAAGCTTCCTCGACACGTATCGATAGAGCAGCCCTGATACGACACTACCGAACAGAAGAATCAGAATCAGGACTATGGTTCGAATAAAGGCGCGATCTACTAAGTTTTTTCCAATCTGTTCACTTCCGTCAATCATTTGCATCATCTGTGGCATACGTTGCTGCCAGCCGGGTGACTCCAGAAGTTGCGTGAGTGAAGCAGTAAGGGTATTAAGGTGATCGACAAAGTTGATCCATACAACGGGATCGATCGTTTTGCCATTGGTGCTTGATTGATCGAACCCTAGCCGTGTCACGAGGTCTGTTGTCGCATTCAGCGTCGTGCTCGCCGATGCCATGAGTTTGGTTCCCGCAGTGAAGGTCTTATTCAAATCCTCAAGCAAGCCCCGCAGCCGTTCTTCTTCCGACATGAGGTCTTTCAGGAGGTCACCAGGTAGTTTCTCACTCGAATCAGCCAGACGACTCATCGACTCGGCGAGTCTTTTTGCGTCGGTTTGCATCTCCTGGATTTCCTTTGTCCCCAGAATTTCCATCATTCCCATATGCGCAAGTGTACTCACCAGCAAAGGTATGCGTGCGCCCAAGTAGAGTCCTCGCTCTGCCAAAAGAAGCATCTTATCGACGCTTTGCGTCGCCTGTTTTACCGCCTTCAATAAGCCGGCGGGTTTCTCCCCTTTGTCACGGGGTGCCCCGTGACGTTCGGCAGCAAAATCGCTAAAGCGGATATGGGAGAATATGAACTGATTGGGATTCTCGCGGCGCCATTTGATTATCAAGTCACGCAACTCTTCTAAGTCACTCTGAGTGAGCACATTTGCGGCAATTGACCAGATATCCGCTTCGAGTTGCTTGAACGCTGCCAGCATTGGCTGGATGTTTTCACCGACTTCCGCTCGCCAGCGCTCTTCGTAGATCATCCTGCCAAGCGTTACCATGACAACCATGTCCAGCAATCCGATTTCAGGGTTTGCGCTTGCTGCGATCGTGAAAGCTGAGGCAAGTGAGAGGGTTAAATCAGTACGGACGAGGGTCCGGACGTTGACGTCCGGCTGGTCCACGCTGACTTCATACCGCGCCTGACCAAGGATTGCTGCGAGTTGGTCGGCGAAACTCATCAACTGGGACTGCAGTTCCAGCTGTGTGGTGTGGTATTGACCCTTTCCACTTTCCTGACCAGCGCAGACAGCCGCACCTGACAAGGCAACCAATATGCCGCACAGCAGGAATCGTGTGAGACCGCGATTAATCCTACGCATAAGCCTCATTCTTCTACAGCACCACCCATCATTTTGACATCCCTGCTCAGCACCGAATCTTCCCAAGAAAAAGCAAGCGATCATGATACGTAAGCCTTTCTTTGCTTTCATAGCCCTTTTTGCCTTTCCAAGCCTTGTTCAATCGGTGGGTTTTCCCACTGGACAAATTCAACGTCTTCAAGAGCGACAGGGTCGCTGGACAACCACAACACAACCCGCAGGCCGTCGGTGAAGTAACGATCGCCGGTGAGATTGCCCCGGGGCTCTGAAATGGGTGCAGCCCCAACCCCTTTCACAAAGGCAAACTTCACAAGCCCCTGGGAGTACCAAAGATCCTGTGTAAGGAAGTCCCGGGTTTCGTCCACGTCTGGATCGATTTTGTGGGTCACGATGGTCTTGGTCGTGAACCGCACGCCGATATCCCGACTGATCTGGCCCACCCACACGGGCTTCCCCTCAAAGCGCATGGGTGAGAGCCAGAGCCGCAGGTGGTTACGTTCATGGATCGATTCCCGCACCTTCTGGAAGGCCACATCCTGTCGCCGACCATACACATAGAGACCGCTGACAGGTGAGTACCGGTATCGACCACCGAAAAGAAAGGACAGGGTCGTCCTCAATGCAGATGCGGTGTATATGGTTTCCGTCTCGTCCCAGCCGGCTCGAATAAAGGCGTGAAAGACGTCTTCGCCCTCTCCAATGACCACGAGGTTGAGGGGGTCGCCCTCCTCCGATCCTTTCTTATTCGTTGTGCAGCAAGGGAGACGCTCCAGGGCCTCTTTCAAGCCTTTCTCATCGTAAGATAGAATCTCCTCCTTGGAATAGAGGTCTTCAAATTCCACTTCATGGTAATCGGCTCGAAGACCCGGCACATGGATAAAGAATGTGAAGGTTCTGACCAGGTGGTCTTCCCCGACCAGGTCCACGTTGAACGCCTTGGTGCCCTCGTCCACAGGTGTGTACACAAAGCCTGAACGGATTGTGCCGGGATCGATTCTGATCCGTTGGCGCCGCCTGAAAAAGTACCGGTCCATTTCATCGTTGGCCGGGGTTACGTACGCAAAATGGCTCACGTAGGCGGCTTCGAATGGGCTGAAGTAGTTCGGATCCAGGCTGAGGGGCAAAAAATACACAGGCTCTTCATCCCTGTTTTCTATTTCAAGCCAGATCGGCTGAACCCCTCTCTTGTATATGCTGACCCCGAAAAGCTTTCGGCTCTCCTCAGCGCTGGGCACAGCGGCTGTAACGGTCACGTTTCCCTCGGATTTTGTCTGGGCCCTTTCCCGAAAGGGAACTTCTTCTAAAGGCCGGGGATTGAATGTGGCACAGCCGGAAACTGAAAGAATAAAGATGACCGCGAAAACGACCCGCCACCAAATAAACATGGGATCACCTCGTTATGGACGGCTTATGGTTTCATTCTCACCTGGAATCCCGTAGGGGACTTCCCAGTTCACCGCTTCAACGTCTGAAAAAGAAACGGGTCTGCTCGACAACCAAAGGACGACACGATACCCATCCGTAAAATAGGGCGCCCCCTCGAGATCCAAACGAGGTTCTGACATGGAGGCCGCGCCAACCCCTTTCACATAACCGAATTTTTCCAGCCCCTGGGAGAACCACAAATCCTGAAGGATGTATGTTCTTGCCTCATCCACAAGAGGCTCGAGCCTGAACGTATTAGGCAAATACCGCACTTTGATGTCGCGGCTGATCTGACCGATCCAGACCGGATTTCCTTTGTAGCGGATAGGCGAAAGCCACAGCCGCAGGTGGTTTCTTTCCTCCGCCGTCTTCCGGGTCTTGCGGAAGGCCGCATCCTGGTGTCGGCCGCAGAGGTGAAGGGGACTGACAGGCGCGTACCGGTATGCTTTTGCGAAGATAGATGATGGCTGAGTCTCAGAAGTGGATCCCTTCTCAAGGCTTTGTGTCTCATCCCAGCCACGACGAATCAGCTTGTGGTACAAATCCTTTCCCCTGCCGATGACCACGAGGTTGACGGGTTTCCCCTGTTTCGTTCCGTCCTTGTTCGTGGCACAGCATGGCAGGTCTTCCAGAGCCCTTCTCAAATCTGCCTCATTATCATAGGAAACAATTTCATCCTCTTTATACAACCTATCCCATTCCACGTCCTGGTGGCTTACCCGGAGCCCGGGCACAGACATAAAGAAGGTAAATGTCCTGATCGGCTGATCTTCCCCAACCAGGTCGACGTTGAAGGCTTTGGTCCCCATATCCAGATTGGTAAACACAAATCCCGATCTGATACGGCCCGGTGCGATGCGTCCTCTGAGAGCGTGGCCGTGTAAGTACTGATCCATCCGCTCATTGGTGCTTTTTGAAAAAGTGCCGTGATGCATGTAGGCCACCTCGAGGGGGGCAAAATAGTCCGGGTCAAGCCCCACAGGAGGAAACCACACCTCTTCTTCATCTTTGTTGTCAATTTCCAGCCAGACCGGCTGGATGCCTTTCTTGTATAAGGGGAGGCCGAATACGGCTTCGCTCTCCTCCGCGCTCAGCACAACGGCTGTGACACAAACGTTTCTCTCGCACTGCGTTTGGGCTCGCTCACGAAAGGGAACCTCGCCGATGGGGCGAGGATTGAACGTGGCACAGCTGGAGATTGTCAGAGAGCAAAGCATCAAAAGCTGGACCAGCACTAAGCCTCTTTTCATGACCCACTCCCTAACAGCCTCTTTATTTCTTTTAGTTCATCTTCAATCGATTTTATGTAAACACTGTTTCTATATGACATCATAATAAGCTTAACTGATACGAGAAATATGCCGGATTCAAGCAACAAATCCTGCGTAAACCCCTTCGTAAATAAAGCCACGATGAACAAAATAAATGTGACGAGGATTACAACCAGCGAAGCAATATCAAAAGGCTTTCTCATGATTCATATCCCTCCAGATGGTAACTCAGGGAACGCTGAAGGCAAGAAGCACGCTCCCGAACACCTAAGCATTCTCTCCTTTGCGCGCCTTTATTGACATCGGCGGGTAGACTGAAATCCTAATTGATCCAACTCACCCAAGTGCTTGAGGATCCCTTTTTTTCTTGGGGTAGAGAAAATGGCAACAAAAACTATTTTGTAGTTTCCAGAGGTTGCAAAATGACCGATTCATCCACACTGCGCAGGTGCAGATCCCTTTGGGGAAAGGCGATTTCAATATTCACTTCCCGAAATCTCCGGTCAATTTCCTGGTGAATCTGTGACCTTGCATTCAGCCTCTGATCCACATCCATTATCCAGACGCGAAGCTCGAACTCGAGTGAGCTCTCCCCGAAACGCAGGAACAACACTTGGGGTTCGGGCGTTTTTGCCACCCATGGGTTTTCCTTGCCGCACGCTGTCAGCGTTTCTATCACCAGAGGAACGTCGGACCCATAAGCCACGCCCACGGGTATGATAAGCCGCGCTCGGCGATTGCTGAGCGTCCAATTCGTGACCTCATCATTGACCAGATTGGCGTTGGGAATGATCAGGTCTGCTTCGTCAAAGGTGGTGACGGTTGTGGATCGGAGGCCGATTCTTTTGATCATAGCCCATCGCCCGGTGATTTCAACCATGTCCCCCACCCTGACAGGCCGTTCAAAGAGTAAGATGATGCCGCTCACAAAATTGTTCACAACGCCTTGCAGTCCAAAGCCGATGCCGACGCCAAGGGCGCTCAGCATGATGGTGAGTTTCGTGAGATCCAAGCCGAGTACTGAGAGCGCCAATAGGAAGCCCAAGAATACAATGACATAGTGGACCAATCTTGCCATTGCATGCCTGACCCCTGTTTCCACCTGGCGCCTTGCTAAAACCTGGTCTGTGAGAAGTTTTTGCAGAGTCCTGGAGACGACAAGAGAGGAGTAAAGAATGCCTGCTATAACGAGCATTAAGCCTACAGTGATCCGTTGGGGACCCAGTTTAAAGCCGAATGCCAACACCCCTTGAGTCGCTTCTCCCAGGGTATCCCAAACTCTCCAGATATAGAAAACGCCAGGTAGGAAAAGCAGCCCCCACAGGAGCACGTCGACAAAGATTTGGGCTCGGCGAATGACCATATCTGTATCTCTATAAAGCGCCGCCGCCCGGCGGAAAGGAGAGGAGCTGATCAGCCATTCCAATGCTCCGCGAATCACCTGCCTGAAAAACAAGAAGGCGACCAAAAGGGCTAGGGAAGAAATCGAAGACATGAACAAATAAAGAGCCAACGTATGTTTACCCATAAGCTCCAGAACGATGGTGACGGCCATCAGGAGGAAAACCGACCGGAACAGCCAAGTATAAAGGACCGAGTCCTTGCGAAGTGCGCTTTCCCGGGCCCACCGCCAAGAGAAGAAAAGCCCAACCAGCACAGTTAAGACCAGGTACAGCCGGAAAAGAGGAAGCGGCAGTCTGATCCATTCGAATAGTCGGGTAACAATCAGAACTATGACCAGTCCATAAACAAGGTGAATTCTCTCGGATGGTTCACTGGAGGCCCCTACAAGTCGGGCAAAGGAAATCCCACTGACACTTATGACGATCAATTTCCACGTGGGTAAAACCCCCACATATTCATAAAGCCCCATGGTAGCCATAGCGCCAAAAAATAGTGCCGCGGAAAAAGGCCGTGCTGCAAGCAATGGCCACCGTTTCGATTCTTTCAAGACCTGCCGGCTTCGGTAGACCGCAATGACCACGAGAAGAGAAACAAAAGCCTGGACAAGGACGATCCAGCCGTTTCGAGCGAAGAACTGGCTGTCAGGCCATGAGATCTCATTCAAGCCTTCTTTTGCTGCGTACCACAACCTACTCCCAAATTGGGAAAAATACCGCGAAGAGAGCATCGGCGGAGAAGAGCTAATCAGGGTGCTGCGCCGTTGGACTGAAATCAGACCGTCCAGTTCCGCGACAAGCATGTATATTTTCTCCTGAATATTGCCGGCTTTCTCCTGGGTCGTTATGATCACTTGCCGTTTTTGAAGGACGAGATCCAGGGCCCTGTCGATGGTGTCATTTGCCTCTGCAAAGGTCGCTTTGAGCTGATCGAGCCCTCCTTCTTTGAGAAGGGAAGACTCCCATTCAGTCCAGTTTTTCTTCTCCGCAAGCCATTCCTTTCTCCACGTCCCAAGCTGACGAATGGCTTGGTTAAGGGGCTTGCTGATTTTCTCGAACGATGTATCCTCTCGCCTTATGCCCTCCCTGAGCTGCTCGAGCTTGTTGATCGTATAGTCTTTCGATTCCTTCAGACGCTGTAATTGAGCGGCCTGACGCGTCAGATTCGCCTCGATCACAGCACTCTCCTTTTCAAAAGCAACCACATCCAGCAAACCGGTCACCTTGTTCTCAAGGGTTTTCAGACGGGCCGACAACTTTGACTCCAAAGGCACTATATCGGCCGCATCCGGTACTGCAACCACTGCTTCTTGTCTATCACCAGTGGTCTTGTCACCCGGCGGTTGCTCGTGGGCGAGCGCGTGGCTTGATATCAGAAACGCCACCGTGGGCAGCAAAAGGCCAAGGATTCTCTTTGCAGAAACTCTCATGAGCTCCTCCGGTTTACAGTCAATCAAAAAGGCCGGATTCCCTATTTTTTCGACTCTTTTTCTTTTACTTTTCTTTTCGTTTCCAGTTTTTCCGCTGTAAGACGATAGGCTGTATAGTATTTATAAATGTTGCTGACATATTGGACGGTCTCTCCTCCGATCCGTCTGGCAGCGATAACCTCCACATTGCGAAACCATACATTGGGATCCAGCTCGGTCTTCTCAGCTTCACTGCGAAGCTTGGCAATTCTTCCCGCCCCGGCATTATAACTGGCCATGGTAAAGAGCGTCTTGTTGGCCTCATCCATGGGTTCCTTCTCAAAATACTGATCCCTGAGAAAGCGGAGGTACTTGACGCCCGCATGGATGTTGTTCTCCAGGTCATTGATGTTCGGAATATTCACATTGGGATCCTTCGCGGTGGAGGGCAGCATTTGCATGACGCCTACAGCGCCGGCGGGGCTGCGAACACTCTGATCGATCCTGGATTCCTGGTAGGCCAGAGCCGCCACAAAAAGCCAATCAAAGCCGTATTGATCCGCGTATTTAATGAAGAACTCATCAGCGTCTGAAAATCTCTTGAGATCTTCCTTGTCTAACGCATTTTTCACCCATTTGGTGCTCTTCAGGTAGCGCTTGGTGATGGTATTGAAAAGCAGGGTTTTCTGCTTGTGCCCTTCAACGAACTCATTGATGACTTGCTTGAGCTTTGGGCTATTCTTTCGAAAGGCCCATCCGAGCTCGCCGCCGGTCCGAACAGCGAGATCCGGGTAGAGCGTGAGATTTTCAAAAACCTGGTTCCACGGCTCCGCCAGGTGCTCATCCACAGCCGTGATGGGAATGAGATCCGCGTTGACCATCTCCAGGATATCCTCGTCCTCAAGATATGGGTCGGTGGTCATGAGCTTGATCGGCTTGCGCCCCCCTTTCTTGAGTTGATCGTTGAGTCCTTTTAAGCTTTCGTAATAGCTGCTCGATGGACGGACGTACATCATCTTGCCCGAGAGATCCTCTATGGCATCCAGGGCCGGCGTCCCCTTTGCTGCAACAATGATCTCTTTGGCACCACTTGCAAAGGGATCTGAGAAGTCGACTAATTTTTTTCGCTCTGACGTGATGGTGAGGTTTCCGGCTGCAATATCCCCGCGACCCTCCATCAGACTGGAGAGCAAATGTTCACTGGGAGTGGGAATGATCATTACATTAACTTTCATGTGTTTCTTGCCGAGTTTCTTGTTCAGCCACTTTTCAAAGATTGTCATCCCCTCATAGGCGATACCGGCTTGCTTGGGACCGTCCAGGAAGTAAAAAGTCTTGCTGTATGGTACCAGGACACGAATTCTATGTCTTTCCACCATCCCGTCGAAATCACCAGTCCATTTCTGATCCAGTTCTAAAATCGCTTCGACGGCTGCCGTCTGATTCACACTCGCGATTGTAAGCAAAAGGAGTAACATTGCGGATGCGAAACCGATCTTTGAAGCAATGGTTTTGTTCATTTCCTTTTCCTCCTAAGCTCTTGTATTATTCCTTTCGCCCCGTCAGTTGGTCGGAACCGTGATGATCGGCGCCGCATGTCCGCTCATTTTTCCTCGATTTCTTCGATATTCGGATCTATTTTTAAACCAAAAATGGGCGCAAGGACTGAGCGTGCTTTGTCACCAGAAATCACGACATGTATCGGGCCATATGCAGTCGGCAAATCAGTTGAGAGCCCCGTCCTTGTAGTACTTGGTTCCTTTAGCCGTGAGTTCCAGGGCCAGGCCGTCGTCCGTCAGTTGATACAGCCACACACCCGGGGAAACGGACATGGCCCCGGCAAGAGCTCCCCCTTGGCCGCTCGCCTGGGCTGCGGCCGTGGCCTGGCCGCCAAACTCCCATCCTGAGTTAATGAAACTGTCCAGAACACCCTGATTTTCGAACACCCAGACGAGCCTGAATTTCTTGACCCCCAGGCCCAAACCCGCCTGCACCTCCACCATCTTCATGAAAGTTTCCTTCTTGGTCTTGTTGTTCACCGCAAGACCTTTGCCCGATCCACCGCCCGCAAAAAAGATCTTCATGCCGAAGTTGCTGAAGACAGCGTAGCCTGCCGCGCTCTCAACAGCCTTCTTGGCGCTCGGTTGAACTTTGTAGAGGCGCGATAACGTATCCCCGGCCATTTTGCGCACGTCGGCTTTTTGTTGCTTGATTTCTTCTTTGCTTGCCGCCCGCAAGGTCCCGGTGGTTGCAGTAAAAGTGAGTAGGACGGCGATGGCGATGCCTGCTCTCAGGAATTTGTCTCGGTTCATTTTGTTTTCCTCCTTGTTACACCCCCTTCTTGGAGGCGAGTATAGATTCGTTCTATTTCTAGGCCCGACGCTTAGCGCGGCCCTATCGGTCCAGCGCATACAACCGACAAGGGTGTGGCCAAGTGAACTTGACCAAGCATACCCTCCTACGCACAAGGCTTCGGAGGGTTATCCTCCTCGCATTCATCCACGGCCATAGGCCGTGGTCTTCTGCGTAGGCGGATAAATAATCAAACTAGTCAATAATACTGTACTCGGATGCACTCGTTTCCTGTTCGTCGGGGTTCTTGATGTCGAACACGACCTTGTGCAATTGCCCCTCCGTAAATATGAATTTACCCTGGTCTGCATATTCCTCATTCACCGGCAGGCCTTCATCACGGCCGATGTCGAAGGTTTCGTGACCGGTAAATCCTAAGTAAGCCGTTGCCGTGATATCCATTTCACCCACTTTTCTATCATTGATAAAGAATTCAACAGTGGAGGGCCCATTCAATACGGGCTCTTTCATGGTGTGTTTCAAGGTGATCTTTATATCGCCATAAGGGATTTTCACGTCCCCGTCAAAATCGTGCCAGTATAGCCCGAGGGTGGAGTAGCTGTACCTCAGTTTACCGTCTTTGATGAACAGCGCCTGTCCACCGACTCGTTCGCCAACCGCGTAAATCACACCCTGGGTATTCTCGTCAGCCGTGATATAGGCATTCACCTCGTAGTTGGTCGATCTGATCTCAGGACCGGCCATCTCAGGCACACGGTACACATTGGGGGTTAGTTCCCAGTGTCTTTTTCCGGCCCTTTGTGGATTCGATTCCGGTTGCAGCATTCTGCCCATGGAACCACCAATCGGATACACATCGTACTTTTCAGCTTCTTCCCAGAATAGTTGCTCCAGCTCTTTGACTTTTTCCGGATACTGATCCGCCACATTCACCTGCTGAATGGGGTCTTCATCGATGTTGTACAATTCCCAGGTCACATTCAGGGGATCGAAATTTTCCATGGCCGAGGGATCTACCGACCAAGGAATCCGATAGGGTTTCCCGCAGATGGTCCATCCCTCGTGATACAATCCCACAAATCCTGTCATCTCAAAATACTGGGTGGGATGATTGGTTTCAGCATCCGGATCGTTCCAGGCATAGGTCAGCGATTTTCCCGGATACTCTTTTCTTTTCTGTCCGTTCACATAATCGGGTGCAGGAACGCCGGTTACTTCCAGAATCGTCGGAACGAGATCGG
>SMTZ1_10001080_pt1 | contig 56307 bp, 47 predicted proteins | sample DeeMarSWOR136_30_FD_25667 | JGI IMG/M metagenome (IMG submission 25667) | reverse complement strand
TAACTTTGACCTTCGGATATAGCTCCAGGAGCAGAATTCACGATGTCGTACAGGTCTCTGGCCATAGGAATGTTCTTCAGCAGATCCTTATCCATAACCACCGAGATTTTCGACTGCTCCACGTCGACCACAGGCGAAGTCGCAGTAACCGTGATCTGCTCTTCTAGAGCAGTGACTTCCATCGTGATATCGATGGTAACGACCATTCCAACCCGGACAATCACTTCCTCTCTTGTGAAAGTCTTGAAACCAGTTAACTCAGCTTTGACTGTATAACGGCCAACCGGGAGAGCAGGAAACCTGAAGGCACCTGTTTCTGTTGTCACATAAGACATCTCTCCCATCCGAGCAGGAGAATTGGCTGTAACTGTGACTCCAGGAAGCGGGCTGCCTTCCTCATCAGTTATAATGCCTCTGATAGAACCGGTGGTTTCCTGAGCAAATGAAGCGGTGGTGAGTCCGACAGAGAGGAAGAGGATGAATAAAAACTTCATTAAATCTTTACCCAATTAATACCTCCTTAAAGAATGTCCCTTTTTAAACTCCCTCTCAAAGGACTAAGAGGAAGCACCCTGCCTCTTTTCTTTCCCCGATGAACGAGGAACCAACGGAAAAGAAGCTCCCTTTAAATGTTTTCTTACCCTTAATATCACCCCCTCCGTTGAAGTAGTGCTGAATATGCGGAGATAAACAAACCTCACTTATGATTCACCCTAATCTGATCTATCCTATTGCAATATTTGTACCAACGCACTTTATATTATATTTTATTTAGAATCAATAGCATATCAGATGACTCTCTATTTATATTTGTAAAAAAAATTCAAAAAGTTGAATTCACTTCAATTTTTTGGATATAGCGGCAGCAATCATGCCTCTTATGCCCCATGTGGAGGGAAAAGAAATTCAAGAAGGCTCTGAAGCAAGAATATGATGAAACATCCACGCGGCTGCATCTTTTTGATCTTTACGTCAAAATGAGAAACCTCAAGTCTGCAGCTAACCAATTGGCTGAAATCGAAAAAATTTCAGGTAAGGATGATCTTCTCATCTTTCTTGATGGTTATCTAAAATACAGGAACGATAACGCAAAAGATGCCCTCGAAGCTTTTGAGAAAACCGCCGCGACAATCGCGGAAGCGAAAAAAAATATCGCACGCATTTATTATAATAATGGAGATTATCAAAGGTCACTGGAAGTCTGGCAGGAAATTCTCTCCGGGAGTTTGGAAGATAAAGATGCTTTTATTGATAGCGGAAGGGCCTCCTTCCATTTGGGAGATTTAGAGAAAGCTCAAGAATATTTCAGTAAAGCAGGAATCGAGACTTCTCCTGAGAAATTATCGCCCAAAAAAGTGCCGCTCGCTTACGAGAGTCAATTAAAAGGGATCAAGTTTGACCTGGGTTCTTTCCTTTATTCCAGGTCCGGACGAACACTCGACCCTCTTCATCCAGAGTGAAGAACTGATAGGGTGGAAATTTCTCGGGAAAGTTAAATAGTTCTTTCACGTTGACTGGGCCAACGTCCGGCATTCGGCTGAGTATCTCTTCAATGTCTTCCTCGGTGACTTTCTGAGGATCATACTCTTTTTGGATGCTCTTCACATGAGTTCCATCAGACGAGTAGACTTTAATCTCGTAGTCGATATTCCGACCGTAGTAGATATTTCCAGAGCTGTCGAATTGATAAATAGAGAGCATGTCCATAAGATCGATTTTATTCCCTGATCCAGGAACTGGTATGGCAAACTCGATTTGATCGAGTGAAAACTGAGGTTTTAGTTCTGGATCGAATTTTTTTATGACGAAGAACATTTTTTCCCCTTCGAGCTTCAGTTCCCTTCCTAGAAAGTGACCATTTGGATCCATCAGGAGGTTGACCAAAGCCAAACGATCCGCAAAGGAGACATGGTTTAAGTAGGTTCTTTCCAGAGTGAAATAGACCAACTTTCGTTGCGTGGCATCCTCGATCAACAACTTATTGTCAGGAGTGAGATGGATTCCTGCAGGCATATCCAGCTCTCCTGGCCCTTGGCCTTGTTCGCCAAACGAGCGGATGAACTTACCCTCTTTATCGTAGACTTTAATCTTACGGTCTTTGAAATCAAGCGCATAAAGAATTTCGTTATCGTCTATAACAAAAGTGGAGACCTCAGAAAATGATTTTTCAGGATCATCAGACTCGCCTATGACACAATCCAGCTCAAAACTGACTTTGGAGGGGATGTCTCGGGGTGGATTGGGATTTTTCCCGTTTTGGATAATTTTGACATCATCGACAGTTTTAACTTTCTGTGCTTGTGCGTAGAAAACTAAGCTATTGATCAGAAATAAACACAATATCAGACGGATAGAAGCTTTCATCATACACCTCTATTGATCAACATCATTATACAAAATTTTATTCAATATGTTTAGGAGAGGACTGCACAAACATAGTCTCTTGTTAAGAAAGAGATTTGAAAATAAGCTTGACAAAAAGATCTTGAGTGACGAACGATTGGAGATCAACATAAACAAATCAGGAAGGAATGCTTTCATCGTCTCGGTTCCCGTGTTTGCAGTATCCACGGTCATCGTCGTGCTTTTGAAAGACATTTCTGTCTATACCTATGCCTTTGTGGTGAATGTTGTCCTCCAACTATCCACGTTCTCTATTTCGTTGAGGTTGTATGAGAAAAGAGGAGAATAGGAGTGCTTTTCAAGACAAGGATCAAGGAATTCAGGGCCAAGTACGATCTGACTCAGGAAGACCTGGCAAAAATGATAAATGCCCGTCGAGAGACAATCATTTACCTTGAAAAAGGAAAATATAATCCTTCTTTGAAGCTTGCTCTTGATATTGCCAGAGCTCTGGGGGCAACGATCGAAGAGCTATTTATTTTCGAAGAGAAAGAAAAGGGAGAATGACAATGAAAAAAGTTCTAATTGTTTTGATCATCGTTGTCTTGGTTCTAGCTCTCATGGTATTCTAGCGGGATATGAAAAATCTGAGGAAATTTGGGAAAGCGCCTTACAGTACAGCAGTTGTCCATGGAGGACCGGGCGCGCCCGGAGAAATGGCTCCTGTGGCTCGTAAGCTTTCCTTTGTCAGGGGCGTTCTGGAACCGCTCCAAACTGCAAGGACTATAGAGGGACAAATAGACGAACTTGAGGGTGTATTGAAAACGGTAGGAAATCCCCCAATAACATTGATCGGTTGGTCATGGGGTGCATGGCTTAGCTTCCTTTTTACTGCTCATCGCCCTAAATTGGTAAAAAAACTCATCCTGGTTGGGAGTGGGCCATTCGAAGAAAAATACGCATCGGACATCATGAAAATCCGGCTGAACAGGCTCAGCGAAAAAGAAAAAAAAGAAGTCCTTTCATTGACACAAGCCTTGGATGATCTTTCTGTAATCCATAAAAATAAGGTCCTGGCTCGTTTCGGGAAATTGATATCCAAGGCGGATTCTTATGATCCCGTTTCTCAAGAGAGTGAAGTCTTAGAATGTCAGTATGATATTTATCAGCAGATCTGGAAACAAGCTAGAAAACTCAGAAAAAGCACAAAACTTCTAGAATTTGGAAAGGCAATCCAATGCCCAGTCCTGGCAATCCATGGCGATTATGATCCCCATCCTTATGAGGGAGTCAGACAGCCACTTTCTCTCGTACTCAAGGATTTCCGTTTCGTTTTGTTAGAGCAATGCGGCCACAAGCCCTGGATCGAAAGATCCGCAAAAGATATTTTTTATAAAATCCTCAAAGACGAAGTGGCATGAATGTTTCCATTTCTGGCGCGTGAAATTCTCCTCTTCGTTTCAGTCTGCATCATCAACATCCAACGGTGTTTTTTTACATAAACCTGACATATAATAAAACAGTTTCTGAGTTTCTGATTCCTTGCTTCCTGATAAGGATTGCTTATTAAATGTCGTTTTTAAGGTTTAAAAGGATTAAAAAAATTTTCCTGGGAATCTTTATCTTTGTGCTTGCGGCAATCGCGGCATTTGTGATTCACATTTTTTTGAGTCTCCCAGATGTTTCAGACTTGAAGACACATAATCCAGAAACAACATCTCTCATGGAGATCCGCAAGCAACTGGCAGAGAAAGAAGGAACCGAATTAAAAATCAATCAGAGTTGGGTGTCTTTCGAGAACATTCCCCAGCTTTTAAAAGATACGGTGCGGATTGCAGAGGATTTTTCTTTCTACTGGCACAAAGGAATCGATTATGAGGAGCTGAGAGAGTCGATCAAAAAGAACATAAAGGAGAAAACATTTGCCCGGGGGGGGAGTACGATCACTCAGCAATTGGCTAAAAATCTGTATCTATCTACTAAGAAAAGTTTGACCAGAAAGATAAAAGAGTTTCTCATAGCAAAAAAGCTGGAAAAGAACCTGGCCAAGGACAGGATTTTTGAGCTCTACCTGAATGTCATCGAACTGGGACAGGGTATCTTTGGAGTGCAGGCTGCATCTCAACACTACTTTGGCTGTGCGGTCAGCGAGCTGACTCTGGATAAGATTGTCCGTTTGGCCGCAGTCCTTCCTCGACCGCTCAGATCTGATCCTAGAGGAAGCAGTCCTTGGCTTCGTTGGAGGTACGGCTTTCTGCTGCAAAAACTCAAAGTTTATGATTATATTACCGAGGAGAGCTACCAAGAGACCATCAGGATGTTCGATGATCCAGCAGAAGAAGAAATTGGGGATAGACAGAGGAGGTTCACTTTCAGGAATCCTGTGTTTGGAGTGTGAGAAAAATTGGATCAAAAATGCTTGTGTTCCGACAAAATAAGTGTGCCATTAGGAATTAAGAAGATGAAAATCATCTTGAAGAATACTGGCTGTTTTTTTCTTTTTGCTGGATTCATCGTCTTGTCAGGGTGTCGAACACGAACTCAAGTTACTCCTCCGATTGAACCAGAGGCAAAACCTTATACAAAACAAATTCTCATAAAGAAGGAAAGGCTCACTCGAACTGGATACTCTATTCAGGTAGGAGCATTCTCTGTATTGGATAATGCTTTAAAACTTACCCAAACACTGAACAGGGAAGGATTGAATGCTTATTATTTCCGCCACCAATCGGGGCTCTATCAGGTGCGTTTTGGAGATTTCCTTTCCATAAAGACTGCCCGTCAGGAAGCGAAACATCTCCTCGATGAAGATGTCATCGAAGATTATTTCATTGTGAAACCCGAAGATTACTCTGTTTCCAAGCAGAGTATGCTCGGTGAGGACTATTTGAGGGATAGACTCGTTGTTACTGCAGAAAGTTACATCGGTGTCGAATACTCCTGGGGGGGAACATCAAGGTCAGACGGATTTGACTGCAGCGGTTTGACCATGGCTGTCTATCAAATGAACGGTCTCAATCTACCCCGCTCTTCAATAAAGCAATTTGAGGCAGGGAGAGCGATAAAAAGAAATAAGCTAAAAAAAGGGGACCTGCTCTTTTTTTTCACATCAAGGACTCAAGGGATCTCACATGTGGGAATTTATGTAGGAAATGAAATGTTCATCCATGCTCCTGGAAAGGACAAGAAAATCCAAAAGGACTCTTTGGCTGACAGCTATTTCAGGAGCCGTTTCGCAGGAGCCTGTACCTACCTGGAATAACTGATCCTTTTATAAACGATAAGGCACCCTCGTCGAGTTACCATTCATTAGAAGTCTTTGCTATGATATGCAATAAAATTGAATCAAGGAGGTAGACATGCCAGAAAGAGCTCCACAGCCCGTCCCAGAGGGGATGCATACCGTCACTGTTCACCTTTGGTTCAACGGAAATTGTGAGGAAGCCATCGATTTCTACCAAAATGCTTTCGGAGCGAAGCTTGCCGAGCCACCGGTCCCAGGGCCTGATGGGAAAGGAATCATGCACGCTATGCTAAAGCTCGGCAACTCAAACATCATGATGGCGGATGCCTGGCCCGGAAATTGGGAGCAGGGACCAAAAGACAGCGCCAGCGCCAGTCTGTGGTGCTATGTGGAAGACTGCGATGCGCTTTTCAACCGAGCCGTTGAGGCTGGCTGCGATGTGCTGGAAGAAATGATGGATGCGTTCTGGGGCGATCGAAACGGCAAGATAAAAGATCCCTATGGCCATTGCTGGTCATTCGCGAGTCAGAAGTGGATTCTTACCGAAGACGAAATGCAGGAGCGAATGCAGGAGTGGCTCAAGAGCCTGAAGCAGTAGGCCGACACTCAGTCCCTTCATTGCATCACACATTGAGAGTGCTGTCTTATTCCAAAGGCCGTTTCAGAAACTCCAGTACTATTTCATTCACCATCTCCGCTTGTACGACAGTCAAATCGTGACCGGCATCGGGAATAATCTTTTTTTCTATCTGCGGTGCCACCCTGCCAATACGCTCCAGGGCTGCCTGGGCCGAATAAATCTTTTCGTTTTCACCTACTAAATAAAGTGCAGGAACTTTGAGGCTTTGTAATTCCTGATCTGTTAATACCGTGGGTGAGACCAGCATCTTGGGCTTGAAGCACCGGGAACCCAGATAAATGCTTTCTATCCAGTCATCCAACAGTTGTTTCTTGGCGTTTTCACTGTTTAACCAATCTGCCAGCACCCAGTTCATCATACTTTTGGTGAATCGCCGGTGTGGAATCATAGCAATGACGGCGTGTTTCAAGAACTCAAAACTTAGGGGTAAAACAGTGGAGGCCGGCGCCAACAACACGATCTTATCCAACCGGTTTGGGAATCGGAGGGCATACTGGCCTGTCAACCAGCCTCCGTAGCTCAATCCTATAAGATTGATCTGGTCTCCCAGCTCGAGTGCATTGAACAATTCATCCAACCAGTTCACGAAATCATCAGGAGTTTTTATCGGGCGAGTGAATACACTTCGTCCGAAGTCGTAAATGTTATCCACGGCATAAGTTCTGTAAGATTTGGATAATTCCTTAATGTTCGGCAGCCACATTAATGATGTTGCACTGGCTCCAGGTAACAATATCAGCGGGGATGCCTCATCAGGCCCACTTATCCTTATAAATGTCTGGCCGTAGGAAGTATCGACCATCTTGGTTTCTGATTCGACAGGCCATTCCTTGGAGCACTTTTCATACATCTCCAGGTATCTTTCTTTTGCATGAACTGAACGAAAAGGATGATAAGGCGTCATATGCATAAGGGCATGCTTCGCAAGTGTCAAAGGCAAAGCGATATTCAATGCGATAAAAAGTATGGTAAAGACCAAATAAAAATAGAATCGGTTATATGCCTTCAGGATGTATGATGGGCCTAGAGTGCGTGATTTTATGAAAGCTTGAACTATAGAATAAGTTTTCAAAAAAACAAATAACATAAAGAGAACCGAGAGGAACAGAAGCTCGCTGGAACTTTTAAAGACAAGCAGGACATACAGGCAAAAAGAAAGGAGAAGAATAATTTTTAAAAGAACACCTTTCAAAAGCTCTCCATTATAAATTTGTCCCAAGCCCAACGAAATAAGGCTTAAAAAAGCAGAGACAACAGGCTTTCTACTTTTAACCGGCGATTCATGCTGTGCCATTACGGTTTTCCTCCATGCGATGAATATAATAGGGGCACAAAATCGATAAAATCAAGAACAAAATCACTCCGCTAAATGATTTCTGTCGCCTTTCTTTGAATGCTTTTGAGTCAGAGATATATCCTTTTTTTAATTTTTGAGTTGAAAATAAGTGTCAATTCAAGATATTAATTAAGTTGTGAACCTCACATCACGTTTATTTCCTAATCAAGGAGGACAATCATGAGACATTGCTTCAAATTTCTATACTGCCTTCAAATATTCGTGTTGCTGCTTGTTGCTTTAGGATTCCTAACCCAGACTGTGAAAGCACAAAATGAGGTCATGTCTCCCAAAGAATTCTTCGGATTCAAGCTCGGCAGCGATAGAAAGATTGCCAGGTGGGATAAAATCGTCGACTACTATAAGCTTCTGGAGCAAGAAAGCAGAAAGATCAAGGTCATCAATATGGGTGCGTCCACCATGGGCCATCCTTTTCTCGTGGTCATCATCTCCTCAGAGGAGAATCTCGATAATTTAGACCGTCTCCAGGAAATAAATGCCAGCCTCAGTGATCCGCGTGGAATCGCTGAAGCGGAGATAAAAAATCTAATTGCCGAAGGCAAGGCAGTCATGTGTCAGTCTATGAGTCTTCATGCCACAGAGATCGGGGGGACACAGATGGCTCCCGAGCTGACCTATGACCTCTTATCCAGGGATGATCAGGAGACACAGCGCATCCTGAACAATGTGGTCTTCTTCTTGATACCAAGTTTCAATCCGGACGGCCAGATCATGGTCACCGACTGGTACAATAAGACTTTGGGAACGGAATACGAGGGCTCGAGTCTTCCCTGGCTGTACCACAAGTATGTCGGTCACGACAATAACCGGGACGGCGACTTCCTCAACATGATCGAATCGGTTTATGCAGCCAAGATCTTGTACAAAGATTGGATTCCCCAGGCTTATATCGACCATCACCACATGGGAAGCTCTGGTGCCCGGTTCTACATCCCGCCTTACTGCGATCCTATCCGTCCTTTTGCGGATCCTCTCATCTGGCGCGAGATGAGCTGGTACGGTGCTCACATCGCCTATAAATTAGAGGAAAACGGTAAATCCGGCATCCTCAATGGAGCCCAGTTTCCGGGTTGGGGCCATTTTGGATGGCACTGGATCACTCCTTTCCATAACATTGCGGGAATGCTTACAGAATCGGCCAGTGCCCAACTTGCCACTCCTCTTTATATTCATCCTGAACAACTCCGCGCAGGGGCTAGACTTTTTCCAGAATACGAGGCCCAGACAACCTTCCCCAATCCTTGGCCGGGAGGCTGGTGGAGGCTGCGGGATGTTGTCGAGCAAAAGAAAATCTCGGCCTGGGCTCTTCTTGATCTAGCAGCCCGCAACAAAGAAACTGTGCTCTGGAATGCCTATCTCAAGGCCAAACGGCAGACGGAGCGAGGCGCTAAGGGAAAGCCTAATGCCTATGTCGTACCGATAAACCAACATGACCCGTTAACCGCTGTGAAGATGATAAACACGCTTCTTATGTCAGGTATAGAGATCAAACAAGCCCAAAAGGAATTAAGAATCGGGAATGCAGTCTATCCCGAAGGATCATTCATAATTTCTTTGGCTCAGCCAAAGATGGGCTTGATCAGGAACCTTTTAGGGCAAACGTTCTACCCGGAAAACAAGTGGACCATGAGTGATGATGGAACTCCCCTCCGTCCCTATGACCTTGCTACTCACACTATGAATGAGTTTATGGGTGTTCGAGTCGACCCGATAGATGAAACGGTTGAAGGGGACTTTCAGACAATCGTCGGAAAAGTGATGGTTTCAGGAACGGTTGGAACCGGTGGAATAGGTCATGTTCTCGACGGTCGGCTGAACGCCAGCTTCAAGGCTGTGAATCTTCTTCTTGATAAGGGCATAGCGGTGCACAGGATCGATAAAGCGGGGTCAGGCCTTCGCCCTGGTGATTTCATCGTTTATAAAGGCTCTGAGACTGTTTTCAAGGATATTGCACAACAGACGGGAGTCGATTTTAAAGCATTAAAGGCCGCGGTCACCGAAGGGATCCATGAAGTCAAAAAACCACGCGTCGGTATGTATCAACGTTATTACGGTGGTAACATGGATGAGGGGTGGACCCGCTTTCTTCTGGAACAGTTCGCCTTTCCCTACACGTCGCTGATGGATGAGGGGATTAAGAAGGGAAATTTGATTGCAAACTATGATACGATCATTCTGCCTCACGATTCAACAGGTATGATTATGGGCGAGGTTCCTCCCAGATACCGCCGGTATATATCTGCGGTTCCTCCCGAATACCGTAGCGGGATCGGCAAAGAAGGAGTGGCTGCACTGATGGAATTCGTGGAGAAGGGGGGAACGCTTGTCACTCTAGGCGAGGCCAGCAGCTTCGCGATCGAGAAGCTCGAACTGGGGGTCCGAAACATCGTTGATAACCTCGATTCAAAGGAATTCTTTTGTCCGGGTTCGACCCTCAAGGTGAAATTCGACAACTCTCATCCATTGGCCTATGGGATGCCTGAAGAGGGATTCGTTGTCTTCTATTCCAGCCCAGCTTTCGCTGTCACTTCCAGCCAGCACAGCGAACGATACGAGACAGTTGTCCGCTACCAGGAAAGAGATCTCCTGCAGAGCGGCTGGCTGATTGGGGAAGAAATTCTCTCTAACATGCCAGCCATGGTCAGTGCAAAATACGGCGAAGGCCAAGTGGTTCTCATCGGATTCCGCACCCAGCATCGCTGCCAATCTCACGGCACATTCAAGCTCCTCTTCAACACCATGATACGCTGATGTCAGGAATCAGAAAAATCTTTATTTTCGAGCTATGTAATTTCTTTCTTTGTCGATATCCGGAAATTTTTAACTGGGATTAAGAGTCATAGATGTACCGTCAATTGAAAACGTCGTCATTCATAAAACTGCTGACAATTATATTGCTTCTTTCCCATCGGCCTATATCTCAAGCTAGGCCGGAAAACAGAGTAATCCGTATAGCAATGTGTCAGATATTCTGTCTGGATGGTGACCGCTCCGGCAATCTAGCCAGGATTGAAAATGCCATACACGAGGCGAGGCAGGCAGAAGCGGATATAGCCTGCTTCCCAGAGACTGCTCTTTTTGGCTGGGTGAATCCTGAGGCCCATAAGAGGGCGCATCCGATTCCAGGAAAAGACTCAGAGCATCTAAGTCGTCTAGCTAATAAGTACAGCATTCACCTCTGCATAGGGATAGCTGAGAGGGAAGACAACAGACTCTATGATTCGGTGATCTTGATTGATGATAGAGGAAAGATACTTCTTAAGCACAGGAAGATGAATATCCTGTCCCATCTGATGACACCACCATATACTCCGGGTAAAAATGTCAGCTGTGTTGAAACAAGATTTGGCAAGATCGGTCTCCTGATCTGTGCCGATACCTTCAAGCAAGATATTCTAGCCCGAATGGCTGGGCTGAAGCCCGATCTACTCCTCGTACCATACGGTTGGGCTGCCAAAGAGGAAGACTGGCCCCAGCATGGTCAAAAACTACAAAATACAGTTTCCAAAGCTGCACAAATTACAAAAGCTCCGGTTGTGGGAGTGGACCTGGTAGGTGAGATCACGCATGGTCCCTGGACTGGAATGACTTATGGAGGACAGAGTGTGGCTGCTGATGCAGAAGGCAGGATAATCGCTGTGGCCAAGGACCGTGATCGCGAGGTATTGGTTGTTCAGATTTCGATTGAAACAGATAAGGATCAAATTGAATAAGGCCCTCTGAATTTCAGTTTGAATTTTAGAAAAGGAGGGATTTGATGAGCCGGCAATCCATTCGGCATTTCACGGACCTTTCGCCTAAAGTCAGCCGAAGGACAATCCTGAAAGGAATTGTCCAAAGTGCTACCGCTGCCATGTTGCTGCCGTATTCTTCACTCGGCCAACAGGTGACATCAAAGGAATCTTTAAAAGAGGCTGTTACCAGAATAGGGGAGATGGATCCTGGCGATGAACGATTTTGGGGATTGGTTAAGAGGCAGTTTTCGATCAAAGAAGAGCTTATCATGCTCAATGCGGCCAACCTTTGCCCGTCGCCGACAAGTGTACAGAAAAAGCTGTTCGCATTGACAAAGGATGTAGACAGCGATCCCTCGTTTACGAATCGAGCAAAATTTGCAGGTATGAAGGAGGAGATTCGAAGGGCACTTGCAGAGTATGTTCATGCGGATCTTGAGGAAATTGCATTGGTCAGGAATACGAGCGAGGGAAATAACATCGTGATCAATGGTGTTCAATTAAGAAAAGGGGATGAAGTCGTTATATGGGATCAGAACCATCCGACTGCAAACATCGCCTGGGATGTCCGGGCCGAGCGTTTTGGATATCGTGTTGTAAGAGTCAAAACGCCGGAAAATCCTTTGCATTCAAAAGACTTGATCAGACCATTCGAAAGGACGTTCACGCCGCGAACAAAAGCACTGGCTTTCTCTCATGTTTCAAATGTTTCGGGAATAAGGATTCCTGCAAAGGAGCTGTGTCAGCTAGCCCGTTCCAAGGGGATATTGACCCTCGTCGATGGAGCACAAACCTTTGGGACCTTCCCGCTGGATCTGCATGATATGGATTGTGATTTTTTCACAGCCAGTTCCCACAAGTGGTTTTGCGGTCCGAGAGAGATGGGGATTTTATACGTACGGCGGGAGTGTGCAGATTCACTGTATCCCACTATCGTTGGTGTGGGGTGGGAGCAGGCGAAGGAAAACGGGGCACTGAAATTTGAGACTCTTGGACAGCAGGCCGTCGCCCGATTTGCTGCCATGCAGGAAGCGATTATGTTCCATAATACTCTGGGTAAGCTCAGAGTTTCTACTCGAGCCCGAATGCTGGCAGATGCTGTAAGGGATGGATTGAAGAAGAGAATTCCAGGCATCAAATTCATCACACCGTTCGAACATCAGAGAAGCTGGGGCGTAGTTATTTTTCACATAGCGGGTCTCGACACATCACACATTTTAGAAACATTATACCGCAAATACAATGTCGGGTGTGCAGTCATGGGCTCCAATATCCGCTTCTCACCCCATTTCTATAATACGCTTGATGAAATCGACAGAGCAGCCCATGCGGTTGCACAAATTTCAGGAAAGACATCCCTCTTTTATTCACAGAGCGCTTCACAAAAAAATTGGAATCTATCTTCTTAGTAAGGGCCGTATCTCAAACACTAATTTTTTTTGAGCTCGTTAACTTTCTTTTTGGCATTTGCGTTTTCTGGATTAATTGCGAATGCCCTCTTGTAAAATTCTATGGCTTTTTCTTCCATTCCTTACTGTATTGTTGCTAATGCCAATAATAAATTGGATGGTTCGATATAGTCGGGAATTGGCTCTTGGAGGAAGCAGATTTTCATTATATAGTTGTAACTCAGGAGAATCATCTGAGTTGATTAAGTCAATTATTTCCTTTCAATCGGATTGAAGGAGTAATCAATGAAAAATTTGCTCATTACTTACTTGATCATCGTCATTCTCATAATCTTATTCTTCTTTGTTAGAGCGTCCTTTTTTTAATCACATCCATTCAAAACCCTTTACTGCATATTGATGAGTAACCTTCATTCGGGATTCTCCCTCGGTACAGAGCATTCTGAAAACCCTCTAAAGGATGCTAATTCTATTTCCAGACTTCTTTGTCCGAACAGCGATAGGCAAAATTCTCCTATTTTAAACCTGGGTGAGTGTCTGGTGAGCAGCGGCTAAAAGGGCTCTTATCGGGATACCATAGGGGCAAGCGGACTCACCCCTGCACAGTTTTGACAATTGTCCGCCTTCTCTGATTTTAGGGCTGCATACTTGGCCATAGCATGTTTTTCCCGACCCTGGGAGAAAAAGTAGTGGTCGTAGCGCATGATGGTGTTGACAGGGATTCCATGCGGGCATTCCGGTTCGCACCGTCCGCAGGCATGGCGGCAGTAGAGGCTTCCACACTCACTTTTATACGCAGATAAAAGTGCTTTGTCTTGAGGCTTGAGCCTGCTTCCTGAGAGCTTGAGATAGCTGCGCATCTCTTCGTAGTTCGATACCGTCACACAAACCGTATGCACATTCGGATTGCTCAACACAAACCGGATGGCGGCATCCCGGATTTCTTTATCACTTTTCAGGTTGTGCCTTTTAATGAATTCCTGAGCATTCTCCACCTTTTTCTCCATTCTTTCCACATTCTCCTTCTCCTCGGCGCTCAATTCTTTTCCTTTAGAATAGCGCGATCTTTCCAGCCATTCCTTCATGTGGTTATAGGATCGAATGGGATTGGTTTTCATCAAGGTTATCCCGATATTCTTTTGGCCGCACACTTCGAGTACCCTTTCACTTGGGAGCCATGGTGAGAGACCCCAACAAAAGTGAAACAGAAATTACACACTGTTCATCGAGAATTTGCGAATAAAAATTAAATTTAAAAAACAAAGAATATGAATATAAGACAGACAAGTATGGCAACTACGATCAGGGAAACAATCGTTCCAGGATGAGTTTTTTTCAACAATCTCGTCATGACAACCTCCTCAAAGATGCATTGAAACACTTCTAGTCCTAGAAACGAAATATCTGCAGAAATGTTCCCTTTAGAAAAATCTCGACATAAAAAAAGAGAGGACTAGATGCCTAGAATCGGCATATTTGCCTGGAGCATTTACTTGCGATTATACCAGGATATCCTTTTTCCTATAGACAATAAAGGTGAGGGCGATGAGTACGATGGATATTCCCAGGAAATACAGAACACGCCACCATTCCAGGCTGTAGTCGGGACGGAGTACGCCGGAATCCATAAATTTAAACGGACTTATATAGCCGAACTTACTTGCGGGTCGTGTCGCCTTAGATAAGAGATCAATCAGGTATCCGCCGAAAATGAGGCCGATCGATACACTGGTAATCGGGCGCCCTCTTTTTATCAAGAGGGAAAGAAAAAGACCCATAGCCCCAAAAGTCAGCATCAGCAGGAAGAAATAAAACGAGTGGATAACAAATGCGCCCAGCCGGTATTCGCTCTCTCCTTTAAAAATCTCCAGGCCTATGGATCCGGAGACCAGGATCATAACACTCAACAGAAACAAGTAAGTAAAAAATGCGGCCAATTTGCTCCAGACGATTTCCAGCCGGGTCACGGGTTTGGCCAGAAGAAATTCAGCGGTTTTTTCGTGTTCTTCCCGGGCCAGGATTCTGCCTGCAAGCATGATCGAAAAAAATGTGCCGAGGAGCATGATGTAAATCGCACTACGGGTTGCATAATACCCCAAAGCATTGGTTAGCACATCCAGGTTCGTTCCGAAGACTGTCATCATGTTCTTCATGAATGGATTCTCAAAAAAGGTAGCCATCATCTTCGCCAAATCTTCGTTCATAAAGATATGGTAAAAAGCCAGTTCCATCACAATCAGGATGCTAATGGAGATACTCCAAGCCAAGAAAAAATTCCGGTAGCGTTTCAGTTCATTGAAATAGAGGTTTGTGTTTATCATCATCAAGGTTCCTTATTTTGTTCTTTCTCGTCTGAATAGTAGTGCATGAAGATTTCTTCGAGACTCGGTTCTTCGATGATCAGGTCCTTGACATCTTTTCCAGCCAGGTTATTGAGAAGATCGTCCATCGTTCCGGAAAACATGAAATGGAGATTGTTTTTATCGGCTCGGGGAACAATTATACCCACGCATTCGATTTCGTCGCTCTTCACAGGATGGGCAAACTCGACTTGAACTTTGCGGAGCTGTTTTTTCCTGAGGGTTTCGATATCTTCCACGGCTATGATTCTTCCTTCCTTGATAATACTCACTCTCCGGCACATTTTTTGGACTTCGCTCAAGGTATGTGAAGAAAAGAATATGGTTGTGTCGTTATCATTTTCTTCCCTTAAAATGTCGAAAAATTTCGCCTGCATGAGTGGGTCCAGGCCTGTTGTTGGCTCGTCCAGGATCAACAATCGGGGCTGATGGATGAGACACTGTAAAATCGAGATTTTCTTCCTGTTCCCTCGAGAAAGGTCGATAATTTTCCGGTGGAGATCTAGGGCAAAAATATCTGCCAGTTCTTTTATCCTGGATTCGCAGTCTTTCCCGTAAAAGTTCGCAGAATACCTGAGTAGTTCTTGCCCATCCATTTTCTCGTAATAATTAACTTCCGAAGGCATATAGCCGATCCGCTTTTTGATCTCCTTTGTCTCCTTGACAATATCCATACCGAAAATGCTGCCGCTTCCTGATGTGGGAAAAATCAATCCAAGAAGTGTACGGATAGTGGTGGATTTTCCGGCGCCGTTTGGCCCTATGAATCCAAAGATTTCTCCAGACTCAATTTCTAAGTCGAGGTCAACAATCCCTCTATCTTTTCCATAATACTTTGTTAGTCCTTGGGTTTCGATGACATACATTTCACACATCTTAAAACATTTGGTTTATTTTCTTCAATGGTTTTATTTTCGGGTATTCAATTGAATTCAGTACTCTTCGGTCATCAAACCAAATACCGATACATACGTATTATGTGAATGTGTACCTTGATAGCGAACAATAATTTAAATGGATTCATCAGATGAGAGCAGTAAAAAAATTAACTTTAGGTGCAGTTTTGGCCTCAATTGGAGGAGCGGGAATTATACTCGGGCCTATACTCAGCTTTTCCGAACTCGGCAGGCCTTGGAGTTTTATTCTAGGATTTGTTTTTGGAGTACTGGCTGGGACAGGAAGCGTACTTTCGCTCTTCTGGCTCCATGAGATGAAACGAGGAGAATGAAATGTTTACAAAAAATGATGAAATTGACTCAAAGCCTCAACTTGAAGGCATAAAATACAAGACCCTGGCCTTCGGAGAGAGGACAAGTCTGAGCGAGTTCAGTCTGAGAAAGGGGAGCGTGATTCCCAGACACAAACATCCGCATGAACAGACTGGTTACGTGATCTCTGGTCGATTAATATTTGCAATCGGCGATGAACGATTTGAAGCCGAAGCTGGAGATAGCTGGAACATTCCCAGCAATGTGGAGCATGATGTCCAAGTCCTCGAGGATACACTGGTCATCGAAGTTTTTTCGCCTCCCAGGGAGGACTATTTACCATAGCAGTTGAGGCAGCATAGGATCCATCGAATACCTTGAAAAATTCTGTGGGGGATATTAAGATAAACATGAGAATACACTTTTTATTTTATAAATTGACCGGTCAAACAAGAAAGTGACATGCCAGCTGTAGTACTGAGTGTCAGTGATTGGATAACGATTATAACCCATGTCAAAAAATGGGTTACAAACCTATTACGTGCAAAATCGGAAAGAAAGAAAGAATCGAAAGAGGCCTTGAGAGCTGTGATAAAGGCAGTCCGAGAGACAACCATTTATTTGCGTATCCTCAGGGAAGAGCGTCCAAAATCTATCGCCAGAGAAAAAAAGCTGTCTTTGCTATGGACTGAGTTATCATTCAGGTTAGAAGACCTCCGCCTAAAAAAATTGGCTCATCGCTGCAGTATCCTGGGAAGATATTGGGCCGATCCTGAAGCCTTCACTAAAAATTTTCTTGACAGTGCCGATATCGGTCGCTTGTTAGACATCGAAAAACTCGCTTACGCCAGCTTGAAAGAGTTGAAAAAATAGCCCTGAAAATCCGAATCCATAATACTTTTTTCTGTATTTCCCTCCTTCTAAATCTCTTTCGACAATAACCCTGCGAAGTGCGTTTAAGAAAAAATGTTTGCCGCGAAAAACAAATCTTGACAATCATCATTATATGTTTTATTTTGTAAGGGATATATGATTTGAGGCAGAATTGAAGTTTTTATCTCGCCCGGAAGAAATTATTCTCTTTACCATCTTGAAGTTGAGAAAGGACGCATATTGTGTTCCGATAAGAAAAAAAGCCTCTGAAATTTCAGGTAAAAAGTGGTCATTTGGTGCTGTATATGTCCCACTCCATCGGCTGGAAAAAAAGGGGCTTGTAAAATCATACTTTGATAACCCGACACCAAAAAGGGGAGGCAGAAGCAGACGAATCTATAAAATAACTCCGGCGGGCTTGAATGCCCTGGCCGAGGTCCGAGAACTTCAAAAAAATATGTGGGTAGAAGCCCCAGAATTTTCTAAAGAATAGAACTATTTCTTCATGACGAACGAAATAAAACCTCCTCGATTGCTCGAAAAGATACTTCAGTATATCCTGCCTAGATATGTTGGAGAAACCGCTCTGGGAGACTTTAAGGAGGAATATGAACATCTTGCGGATACAAGAGGGAATACCCATGCAAATTTTTGGTACTTCATCCAAATCATAAAGTCTATTCCTGCATTCATCGGAAATTCCATTCGGTGGGGGAGTGTGATGTTTCAAAACTATATGAAGGTCGCCTTGAGGACCATCCGCAGGTATAAGGGTTTTTCTTTCATCAATATTGTCGGCCTTGCTGTGGGAATGGCCTGCGTTATCATCATCCTGCTTTGGATTCATCACGAGATGAGCTTTGATACGCATCATGAAAAAGCAAAGAGCATTTTTAGGATAGCTATCGGAAATGAACTCAAAGGTGAATCTTCTCAAAGAAAACTGGTCGTTACCCCTCCACCTTTGTCTCCAGCTTTATTGGCAGAGTTCCCCGAAATAAGAGCTTCTACCAGACTTTCAAGGGGAGGAGGAGAAAAGCTTCTCTCCTATGAGAATAAACATTTTTTGGATTCCTGCTATGCTGTCGATCCAAGTTTTTTTAATATTTTCACGTTCGACTTTTTAGAAGGAGATGCGAGCACTGCGTTCGGTGATCCCTATGCCATCGTGGTATCGGAGAAAATGTCGAAGAAATTCTTCGGGAATCAAGATCCATTGGGTAAGATCATTCAATTCGACCAGAAAGCTGATTTTACTGTGACAGGCGTCATCAAGGATATCCCCTCGAATTCTCATTTACAGACAGATATCTTCATTCCTTTTGAAACTTGGGGAAAACTTTATGAGATACCTTTGCAGCATTGGCAATACATGAGCTTTTATACCTATATTCTCCTTGATCCAGATGTGGATATCTCTAGATTTGAAGCGAAGCTCCCAGCGGTGGCTAAAAAATATGGGATTCCTGAAGCAAACCTGTTCCTCCAGCCCCTTCTCAGCATCCATCTCCATTCCCATCATATAGGAGAGATCAGTCCAAATACCTATATCTCGACGCTGCTGTTACTTAGCTCGATTGCTGTGCTTATACTGCTTATTGCCTGTGTCAATTACATGAATCTAACAACAGCCAGAGCGAGTGCCCGGATGAAGGAGGTCGGTACCCGAAAAGTGATCGGCGCTTACAGAAGCCAGATTGCTAGGCAATTTTTGGGAGAATCGACCATTATGGCGCTGATTTCTTTGATTCTCTCCCTTTTCCTGGCCTATTTATCTCTTCCCTTTTTTAATAGCCTTGCAGATCGACATTTAGTCTTGAATGGACAAAGCCTCCTCCAGATATTGCCTGGTATTTTGGCACTGGTCTTGTTTGTGGGATTTTTCGCGGGCAGCTACCCGGCATTATTTTTGTCTTCCCTTAAGCCCATTACTGTATTGAGAAGTGGAAAAGGCAGAGGTTCTCGGAAGACTCGGTTGCGTAATATTCTGGTTGTTGCTCAGTTTTCAATATCTCTCATCCTCATCATCTCCACCCTCCTCGTTAAAAGCCAACTCGATTTTATAAGGAACAAGGAAATGGGATTCGATAGAGATCAAATTGTCGTGGTCCCGCTGCATGAACCCAAAATTCGTCATAATGTCGGACCTGTGCTTGAAGAATTAAAAAGGAGCCCACAGATTCTTTATGCGGCCTCATCCATGCATCTACCGAATGATGTGGGAGCCTCAACGACAATGAAATGGCCCGGCAAACCGGATGATTCGAAGGTCTGGGTCAAGGTCAGTGAAGTCAGTTACGATTTCACAGAGCTTTACGGCATAGAAATCGTTAAGGGAAGAAGCTTCTCCCGGGAGTTCCCTTCTGATAAAAACGGGGCTTTTTTGATCAACGAGAGCGCAATGAAAATCTTGGGTAGTCATTTTCGTCTGGGCATTGGATTGAGCCATTGGGGAAGCCCTGATCCCTCAGGACAGATTGTAGGCGTCATGAAGGATTTTCATCTCAATTCCCTGCATGAAGAGATCAAACCGCTGTATTTTTACCTGAATCCCGATCAAGGCCAGCACTTATCCATAAGAATTCAGGGAGGTAGTATCCCTGATACTATTGAGTTCATTCGAGACACCATGGAAAGATTCTCTCCTCGTTATCCGTTTGAGTATCGCTTCTTCGATGACCTGTTCAACGCAGCCTATATCACAGAGCAAAAAATGGGAAGTATGTTTGGTGCATTTGCATCAATAGCCGTTTTTATTGCTTGTATGGGAGTATTCGGACTATCCGCATTTTTGGCGAACCAGAAAAAAAAGGAGATTGGTATCCGCAAAGTACTGGGGGCATCGGGGTCGAAAATAGTGTATCTGCTCTCTCGGGACTTAGTCTGGCTTGTGCTGGTAGCCAACCTCATCGGTTGGCCAGTCGCTTATTATGCAATGAACCGATGGCTTCAGAATTTTGCCTACCGCACTCATATCAGTCTAATGACTTTTCTCTTCGCAGCTCTACTGATACTGACAGTGACTCTAGGCACAGTGAGTTGCCAGGCCATTAAAGCTGCGCTGACCAATCCTGCAGATTCTTTGCGCTACGAGTAATAAAAAACTCCCATTGAGGTCTGCCACCCTATAATTACAGACAATATTTTCTTCTGTTCGAATAGGGACAAAAATTGTTCGAAATTGGACATCTCTAGATGAATAGATGTTAGAGAACCTCATGAGATAATAATTGGCATATTTTTTGCCCCTACAAATATAGAATAAGGACCAGATCATTTTTCTATTACAGAGAATTTGTTAAACAAAATCTTGGAGAATATTCATGTTTCAAAATTATTTAAAAATTGCCCTGAGAAACATAAAAAAGAATAAGGGGCTTGCTTTCATAAATATTGCGGGTCTCGCTATAGGGATGGCATGCTGTATTCTCATTGTAATTTACATCCAGTATGAGCTCAGCTTCGACAAATACCATGAAAAAAGGGATAGGATTTATCTGCTGAAAAGACACGGCACTGTCGGAGGAAAGGAGCTGACATCACAGTCCAACAACGCACTCTCTGCCGGTTTAATGAAAAATGACTTCCCGGAAGTCGCAAACACAGCCAGGATCGGATTTATGCCCGACCCATCGGTTCAGTACAAAGAAAAAAAGTTCTATGTCGACAGGGCTCTTTTTGCAGATGACTCTTTTTTAGAAATATTTACCTACCCTATGATAAAAGGCGATCCGAAATCCGCTCTCAAAGCGCCCTTTTCTGTAGTGCTTGCCGAAAAGATAGCGGATAAATATTTTGGCGATGAAAATCCGATCGGAAAATCACTTCGCTTTAACAACAAAGACATTTTCACCGTTACCGGAGTGATCGAAAATGTTCCCCGAAATTCGCATCTTTTGTTCGATGTGTTGTGTTCCTTTCAAACACTGTACTCCCAACATCCTAAAGGGCATCCTTTTTTAAATGATTTTATCTCGAACGTCTTTTGGACGTACGTCCTTCTCCAAAAAGACGCAGATCCTGGGATACTGGAAAATAAATTTCCTGAATTTATAGAAAAATACGGGGGGAAAAGGCAGAAATTCTTTGGGATTTCGATGGAGTATTTTCTTATGCCCTTAACCGATATCCATCTTCATACTCCATTAAGTGGAGGGAGAACAGGAATCGGAGCGATTCTTTACGTTTATATCTTTGCCCTTATTGCGGTCATTATATTAATTATTGCCTGCATTAACTTCATGAATCTTGCCACGGCACGCTCCGTAAAAAGAGCTCAGGAAGTAGGCATGAGGAAAGTACTAGGTGCTGTAAAAGGGGAACTGGTCAAACAGTTTCTCTGCGAATCATTTTTTTACAGTTTTCTCTCGCTTTTCCTTGCTTTTGGTTTGGTTGAACTTGCCCTTCCGGCAATGAGCTCGATTGCAGGATATGAGTTATCGATCACTTTCTCGGAAATGCAGTGGCTCCTCCCTGTTATTTTGGGAGTTGCCATATTTGTGGGATTGGTTGCTGGCAGCTATCCAGCGTTTTTCCTGGCAGCGTTTCAGCCTGTAAGTGTTTTAAAAGGCGGGGTGAGAACCGAGAAGAGAAATTCTCTCCTAAGAAGTGTTCTTGTGGTCTTGCAGTTTTCTATTTCGGTAACACTCATTGTAGCCACATTCATTATTGTCCGGCAGCTCAATTATATGAAAACTAAAAACCCTGGATTTGATAAAGAACAGGTCGTTGTCCTGCCGTTTAGAGACGAAGAACTCAGAAAGTCGTTAAGTACTATAAAAACCGAACTTAAAGGATATTCAGAAATCATAAATGTTGCCGTTGCGTCAGATATTCCCGGTCAATACCCTCAATATAATTCGAAACATCCCGAAGGCTTTTTAAGGGATCAATCTCAGCTCATGTATGATTTGAATGTGGATGAAGATTTTATTCCGACAATGGGAATGGAGATTATTGCAGGAAGGAATTTTTCAAAGGAATTCGGCGCCGACCATAAAGGATCTGTCCTTATCAATCAGACCGCAGCAAAAGAGTTTGGATGGGAAAATCCCATAGGGAAAAAAATTGGCGGATACAGAGGGATAAAAACAGTTATCGGGGTAGTCCAGGATTATCATCAACTGCCGGTAACTCAAGAAATAAAACCTCTCTATATCAGGATCGATCCTGATGATGTGTACAATCCTTACCGGATGCTCAGCATCAGAATTACTCCAGGAAATTTCGGCCGTACGATTAAGTTCATTGAAACGAAGTGGAATGAAATATATCCGAATCATCCATTTGACTACTTTTTCCTCGACGAATCCTTTGATGAACAGTTCAGGGAAATAGAGCGCATGAGAAAACTCATATCGTATTTCGCTGGATTGGCAATATTCATCGCTTGTCTTGGGTTATACGGGTTGACTTCTTTTGTTACCGAACAGCGCACCAAAGAAATCGGCATAAGAAAAGTCCTCGGAGCTACGACCTCGGGAATTGTATACATGATTTCGAGAGAGCTCACCAAAATGGTTATTTTAGCCAACGCCATCGCTTGGCCTATCGCTTACTTTGTTATGAGAAGCTGGCTGTCTGCATTTCCCTACCGTGAGAATATGACTGTCCTGACATTTGTATTCTCGGGTCTGATCGTCTTATCAATCGGATTGGCGACCGTTTCCTATCAGGCGATCAAGGCAGGATTGACGAATCCCGCTGATTCTTTAAAATACGAATGAGTCTCGAGTTATAGGGAGTTCACCTATTCGAATCTCAGGGCTTCGGCCGGATCCTTGAGTGCCTGAAAGCTGATAGTCAGTTGGGCAACCAACACCGCCGCCAGTCCAGCTAAAAGAAATATCCAGAACTGAATATCTGTCCTGTAAGCAAAGTTCTGCAGCCATCTGGTCATCACATAATAAGAAATTGGCACAGCGCCGATGAAAGCGAACAGCACCAGCTTGGCGAAATCTTTAGAAAGAAGGATAACGATTTTTGAGCCTGTTGATCCGAGTACCTTTCGAATGCCGATTTCCTTGGTCCTCTGTGATGCAATGAATGCAGATAACCCAAAAAGCCCTACGCAGGCAATCACTATAGCTAGAACGGAGAAGATATTGAAGATTTGCCCTGAAGTTTTTTCATTGTTGTATAAATCGTTCAACCTGTCTTCCAGAAAGAAATAAGAGATAGGCTGTTGTGGGCTGAACTGGGCCCACTTTTCTCCGATGGCGGCCACGGTTTCAGGGACGTTTTCCGGGCCTATCCGAATATTTATGTAAGTGAATATTCGTTGCTCTTGGGGATAGCTCATGAAGACGAAAGAATCGATATCTTTATGGAGAGAGTCGTAATGGAAATCTTTGACTACTCCGACTATAGTATATTCTCCTGTCGGATCATTGTCATCGCCGAGTAAAGTGATTCTCATCCCAACCGGATCCGTCCATCCAAATTCTCCAATGGTGGACTCATTGATGATGACGTTTCTTTCGTCGTTGAATTCCTTTGAAAAACCTCGTCCATCTATGACCTTTAATTCCATGGTCTTGATGAAATCCTGGTCGATGACCATGGCTCGGGTGGTTTTCACTTCAGGATTTTTTTGTGATCGAAAAAAGACTCCAAAATAATATCCTCCCTGTACCAAAGTGTTAGAACCGGCCACCCCCACAACTCCGGGAATAGTCCGCAGTTCCTGTTTGAAGGCCTCACCCTTATTCTGCAGAGAGAAGGCCCTTTCGATGACAATCACATTTTGTTCATCAAAACCGAGATCTCTATTCCTTATGAATCGCATCTGTATAAATACCATGAGAGTCATGGACATGAGGATGATCGAGAGAGCGAATTGGAAGACAACTAGAGCATTCCTCAACCTGATTCCCATGCGGGATGTGGTGAATCTTCCCTTTAAGACCGTCACCGGCCGGAAAGACGACAGGACAAAAGAAGGATAGCTCCCGGCGATGAGGCCTGCGACAATCCCGATGATCAGAAAAAGAAAAACATTGAATGGATCTAATAAATTCTTCAGTTCCAAATCTTTCCGTGTCAGTTGATTGAAAGTTGGAAGTATAAGCTGTATCAGAACCATGGCCAGGATAAGGCTGATCAGACTTACCATTACATCCGCGTGTGGAGCCCACAATCTTCCTGATTCCGACTTCCCTTGCTCGGGATGTCGACTGTGCTGTGGCCAAGTTCATAAAATTTATACAGGCGATAGTGATCAAGAAGAAGGCGATGGCAATCTGGACGTAAACATAGGTTATGTTTCCATTAGGTTTGATTTCGCTGTTGAGGTTGGAATGGAGATGGATGTCTTGTATGGGTTGCAGAAAGTAATTGTAGCCATTGCCTGCGGCCGTATACTCTGCAAACGATTGTCCAGTCTGGGCCTGAATCTGTCCGGCCGCATACCTTTCGACTAAAACGGGCATTTTTTCTTCGATAACACCAGGCGATGTCCCTTCCTTGACCACAATGTATGTGTGCGCGGAAAAGGATACGTAATTGGGCTGATTTTGAATACCTGTCAGTGCCATGGAGACAAGAAAATCGAATTCTAGGTGAGAATTCTTCGGCACGTTTTCCATGACTCCTGAAACCATTAGTTCGCCTTGGGGAATGGTCAAGATTTTCCCGATCGGGTCTTCATCAGCGAAGTACTTCAGGGCCTTTTCCTCCGTCATTACGATAGAGTTTTGAGTGGAAAAGACCTTTTCCTGGTCACCCATGATGAGAGTAACAGAGAAGACATCAAAAAAATTAGGCTCGGCGAACAGGATTTTATCTTCCTCGTATGTTTTATCTTCGTATTGGAAGACCACACTTTGCCGGGGATCTAACAGCCGAGTCATATTCTCGACTTCGGGAAAATCCGTCTGCATGGCCTCTCCGATGGAAAAGGGAATGACCGAGTAAAACACCACGTTATCGGGATAAATCCTCTCTAAAGCAACCCGATAAATTCTATCTTTGTTTTCGTGGAAATTGTCGTAGGAAAATTCATCCCTCACGTTGACGATGATCAAAAAGAAGCAGGCAATCCCGATAGTCAGCCCCATGATATTGATCAGGGAAAAGAATTTCCTGATCCAAATATTTCTAATAGCGATTTTGAATAGGTTTTTGATCATAGGGACATTCTCCTCAATTCAAGCTTAAAAAAACAGCACGATTCATGCCAATCACACAAACAGGATCGCCTCTCCATATGAAAAGGGCAATTGTACGTTGTTTGGCAGTGTGTATATGTCCGTAAGTGGACGATTATTGTCTGCTTGCGGACAAAATATGAACTGAAGAAACCTGTATTCTATTGTAACTCTATCAGAATCGATCACTGGGGATCCCTTCATATTTCCAGGTCAATGTAATGCCTATTTATCTTTTTCGCCTTTCGATACTGTTTGTGCATCAGTTTGACATTTTCCTCTGAGACATAGTCGTGATGCCTGAAACCTCCTCCAAAATTTCTTGGGATGTGCATCAACTCATGGATGATCGTTTCCTCTTGTTCTTCATCGTCAAGCTTGTCGAATCGCTCTGATATGAATTCCAACACGTAAAAGGCTTTTATCTGCATCGCGATCTGCAGGACCTTACTCATCCCATGACATCTGGCGATGATTCTTCTTGCTGAAGAACCATAACTCCTAACACAAACAACTTTGTCCAGATCGATATAAGCAAGGTTCAATGTTCGGACGATATCCGCAAAACACTTCTGTATATCGTCCGCGATTTCATAGCGAATGTTTCTCTTTTTTTTCTTCGGCATTCTGTCTGTGTGTCTTTAGCCCTATATTTTGGACGGTTTGTTCATTCTTTGTCAATCCAAGGTTCAAAAATTTTCTGATGAATTTCATTCAGAAAAGGGGAGAAGTGGAGGATCGAATTATTCGTATCTCAGAGTGTTCGCAGGATTGGTGCAAGCCATTTTAACGGTCTGAAACACAAAGGTGAATATTGCTATCAACATGGTCGCAAAACCAGCGAGTAAAAAGACAATCAATCCTATATTGGCTCTATATGCAAAATTCTGGAGCCATTTGTTCATCAGAAACCACGCCAAAGGCCATGCAACAATATTGGCGAGTATAATCCATTTGATAAATTCTCTAGACATCAGCAGTATGATGTTGCCCGTAGAAGCCCCAAGGACCTTACGGATGCCGATCTCTTTGGTCTTTAATTCTGCAGTAAAGGATACAAGTCCGAGAAGTCCCAGACAGGCAACCAGAATGGAAAGCGCTGCAAAGATGACGAAAAGATTCTGCATTTTCTTTTCACTTGAGTAGAGTTGATTAATCCGATTATCCAGGAAACTGAATTCAAACTCTTCTCCAGGAAATGTGCTTTCCCACTTTTCTTGAATAAAAGCCAGCGTTCTCTCTATATCGCCGGGAGAAATCCTAACTGAAATCTTACGGATATATTCTGGATAAAGGATTAAGGCCATGGGCTCAACTTCCCTCCGGAGAGATTTATAGTTGAAATTTCTTACAACCCCGACAACTTGGGCAGCGTTATTAGGATTTCCCTGATCCAGCTTTTTCCCAACTGCTTCCTCAGGCGCCCAACCGAATCTCTGAGCCGCAGATTCATTCAAAATAATAGTTCCCTCTGTATCTGTGCTGAATTCCCTGGAAAACGCCCGTCCCGCAAGCATCTCCATCCGGTATGTATCCACATAGTCATAGTCGCTAAAAAACTGATACAGAAGTATCGGTTCATCTGAATCTACTCGATTATAATTGCTATTGCTGTAATGGGTATCAGCGGGGACCTCAGACGAGGAAGATACGGATACAATCTGGGAGTCATTTTTCAGTTCGTTCCGAAACGATTCATAATTTTGAGCGATCTGACGGCTTCTTACAGGGAGGATCACCACATTTTCCTTGTCATAGCCTAAAGACCGAGTCTGAATGTATCTCATCTGCTTAAAAACCGTGAACATGCCGATGATTAACACAATTGAGATGCTGAATTGAACGACAACCATGTTCCTTCGAAAGACAGATTTTCCACTTCCAGACTGCGGGCCCCCTTTCAAAACTTCTACAGGATCAAACCGAGTTAGATAAAAGGCGGGGTATAAACCGGCTAATACCCCAACAAAAGAAGTCGCTGCCACTAGAATAACTAGATTCTTTGGTTGCAAGAGCACGGATAGCGACAGATTTTCGACAAAAATCCCATTAAAGGCCTGAATAAACAGTGAACTCATAATAAAGGCAAACCCCAGGGCAACAAAAGCTAAAAGCACAGATTCCCGAATAAACTGTACTTTGAGTTGGGATTTGTCTGCGCCCACTGTTTTACGAAGACTCACTTCTTTGGCTCTCTTGTTAGCCCGGGCAGTGGATAGATTCAGGAAATTCAAACAAGCGATAACCAGGATAAGGATGGCAATCGAGGAAAAAATATAAACCGAAGAGATGCTCCCTCCTGCTTCTACCTCCCAATTTATACTGGGATGTAAATGGATATCAGTAATGGGAAAGAGATGCATCGTAAGTACATCATGGATACCCATGTCTTTATTCAGAATAAGCAAGTCCCCATAATGGGGCTCCAGTCGTTGAGTGACAAACGTTTTCAGCTTCTCCTCGAGGTCAGATTTCGAAGTGTCTTCCGAGACCAGGATATAAGTATAAAGATAATTACTTCTCCAATCGGCAAATTCCTCTTCAGAATAGGAGGAGATTGAGATCAGCATATCAAAATGAATATGAGAATTTTCGGGCACCTCTTCTAAAATTCCGGTCACTTTAAAATCCACCTGTTTCCCTTTCCACTCAAAGGTGAGAAATTTTCCGACAGCATCTTCTGACCCAAAATATTTAGATGCATTTCTGCGGGTTAAAACCATTGTCATGGGATCTGAAAGGGCGTTATGTTCATCGCCTTCTTTCAGATGAAAATCAAAAATTTCAAAAATAGAATTATCCACCGCAAACAACTCCTGCCGGTGAATATAATTTTTGCGGTCTTTAATCGAGAATTCTCTTCTCCAGAAACGTGCGGCATTTACAACCTCGGGGTAATCGTCGATCAGGGCTTGTTTATAAGATCCACCCACAATAGGCCATCTGCTGTAAAGGTTGTCACGCAATAATTCTCGCTCTATTCTGTATATCCGACCACCATTTTCATGGAAAAGATCATAACTCAATTCCCGCAGCACCCAAAGGCTGATGATCATACAGATGGAGAGCCCGACTGCCAGCCCGAACACATTGATAAAAGAATACAATTTGTGGCGGATAAAATTCCGGTAGGCAATTTTCAAATGGTTCATAAACATAGTGAACCTCCAGGACACAATGAGTTTTAGATATCCTGAGATCGATTTGAGTGTGTTGCTCCAATACCAACATTTCGCGTTGAAGCTTCCCTCTGATTTCTGAATCTCTGCTAAAGTCTCTTCAAAATCTTCAATGATGGAATGCTTCTCAGAATAGATCGACATCAGACTTAAGAGTCTTCTTGCTATTACTGGTCCTTTGTATCTCTTCTTGTCGATCATGACAGACTCGCTTCACTCATATCGGAGTGTATCGACTGGGTTTGCGAGAGCAGCTTTTATGGATTGATAACTGACTGTCATTAATGTAAAAATAAAAGCCAATAAGCCTGACAAGATAAAAATTTCAACGCCAAAGCTTGTTCTATAGACAAAGTTCTTAAGCCACCTACTCATAACAAAATAGCCGATCGGCCAGGCAATTACTATTGCCACAGCGATACATTTCAGATACTCATTTGCGATTAGAAAAATGATGCTCTTGAAATCAGCCCCAAGAATTTTTCGTACACTGATTTCCTTTCTCTTCTGTTCAGAGATAAATGAAGCCAATCCGATTAAACCCATGCAGGCGACCAAAAGAGAAATCATCGTAAAAATGTTAAAACTCTTTCCTAACCTCTGTTCGGCCTTATAGACTCTGTCAATTCTCTCATCCAAGAATATGTACTGGAAAGGAAATTCAGGCGAAAATTTTTCCCATTTTTGCTGGATAAAGCCAATGGTGCTTGGTATATCGACCGGGCTGACCTTGATAGAGAAATAATCAAGCCTCCGAGTCGTGTTCAGTGCAGTGAATATCACGGGTTCGATTTCTGAATGCAATGATTTAAAGTGAAAATCCTTCACCACACCTATGACTGTCCACTCAATACCGTGACTTTTGAGTCGTTTTCCGATTGGATTCTCCCAGCCCAGATTTCTCGAAGCTGTTTCATTGATCGATTCTCCCCTCCAGGATTTCCATATCGTAGACATTGAAATAATCAGAATCAACGAAAGTAAAATAAAATTCTGATTTTCGTTCTTCTCCTTTATCAATCCATTCGAGTGAACTAGTCCTGCGTATCGTTGTGGGCAGGTCTAAGGAGGAGGTCACTCCCAATATATTGGGATATTCTATTAACTCCTTTTTGAATGGTTCTGGATTCCTTTTCAAATTCCCATCCAAGGTGTAGACAGTGATAATCTGATCCTTATCGAATCCAAGATTCCTGTTTCTTATGTAGCTGAGCTGGTTTTGAATCATGATGGTGCAGATAATCAAGATGATCGATACAGCAAACTGGACCACGACCAAAGAATTCCGGAATAAAGCAGAATTTCTAGATCCAATTCTTAATGTCCCTTTGATAATTTGGATAGGTTGAAAAGAAGAGATAAAAAAAGCTGGATAACTTCCAGAAAAAAATCCAATGATGACGGCAATCCCGAGAAAGACCAAAACCATACCCAGGTTACCAAATGGATTTGACATCAGTTCTCTGCCGATTAAAGAACCGAACGACTTCCACACGAGATCGACCAATATAAATGAAATCAACAAAGCAAGGATAGAAAAAGCCACGGATTCTGTTAGAAACTGCCTGATAAGCTGCCTTTTATTGGCTCCCACTACCTTTCTGACTCCGACTTCAATGGCCCGTTTTGTAGACCGGGCGACAGAAAGGTTGATGTAGTTTAAACAGGCTATGAACACAATAAAAAAGGCGATGGCTGAGAACATATAGATGATTCTCATGTCACTGTTAGTTTCCAGTTCAAACCTTAAGTTTCCACCCAAATGAATATCTGTCAAAGGCTGGAGATGTATTCTTTCTGACGCTGCTTCTTCGCCCTTGTACTTTCTTAAGAATGCAGGAAATTTTCCTTCCAGATCTTTTGGATTTACAAAGGATGCTAACTTGATATAGGTCTTGGGTTCAAAATAGCTCCAGGTTTCAACCGAATCTCTTCCTCCCCTCTTCAGAGAATACAATGAATTGTAAGACAGGAGAAAATCAAACGCAAAATGTGAATTCTCCGGAATATTTTGCAGGATTCCTTTTATTTCGTAGTTTTGTTTTTTTTCTGAGTACCACTCATTGATTTGAATGACCTTCCCTAAGGGCTCCTCATTACTGAAATATTTATCAGCCATTGCCTGAGTGATAAGGACAGAAAAGGGATCCACCAGGGCAGTTGATACATTTCCTGCTAAAAGCGAAAATGTGAAGATCTCTAAAAAATCCTGATCGACAAAGTATATTTTCTCTTCATAAAAGCGTTTTGAACTGTACTCAACCACTCCTACTTCATCATTTCTTTTAACTCTTGTTGCCTTTAAAACTTCAGGAAAATCTTGTTTCAAGGAATCAGCCAGAGGATGTTCGGATGAATTATACCAGGTAGATTCTCCCTGATGTTCTCTAACAGCCCGATAAATATCTTGGGCATCCTCATGATATCTATCGTAGCTAAGTTCGTACCTGATAAAGAACAAAATCAACATACCGCAGGTAATGCCGACTGTGAGACTGGCAATATTGATAAAGGAAAACAATTTCTGCCTTATAAAATTCCTGTAGGCAATTTTCAGGTGATTCATGATCATGGTGAACCTCCAGGACACAATGAGTTTTAGATATCCAACGGTCGATTTTAGCGTGTTACTCCAATACCAACATTTCGCTCGGAAGCTGCCTTCTGAATTCTGGATTTCTAAGAATGTCTCTTCAAAATCCTCGATGATGGAATGCTTCTCGGAATAGACCGACATCTGACTTAAGAGTCTTCTTGCAAGTCCCGGGCTGTGATAAAACTTCTTGGCAGTCATTTTCTATTTTCCTGATTCAAAGCTCGGGATACTCTTTGTTATGTGCTCATGCATCCTGAGTGTTTCCTCAAGAGCCGCTTTCCCTCTTTTGGTTATGTTGTATATAGTTTTGCTTCTCCCCCCTCTTACAGGCTTAGGATCGCTTTTGTGAGATCTGACGTACCCTTTTTTGATAAGGACTTCCAGTAGATTGTACAGTGTCCCATAGACAATCTCTTTTTCGGATAGTTCAATAACCTTTTTTCTAAGAGCAGCACCGTGAGAACTCCCTTCTAACATCAACAGCGCACTGAGGATGATTTCTTCCCTAACTGCTAAAATAGCCATTCGAACACTCTCCTATGTATCATCGAATAGTTCGAACATATTGGTGCAAAAAATATGCCAGTATTATCGCTCGAGATTTTTGGATTTCTTGTGTGCAAAGATATGTCCATTTCTGAACAATTATCATCCGTTTTCGGACAGTGGCAGACTATATCAGAGAGTTAAGAATTAAATTTCGGGGGATGCTGAATCAGTGCCTCTAGACGACACAGGGAGCTTCAATTCTGCGACTACAATCTCAAACAAAGGCTTATTCGATAAGAGCTCTATTAATTCTTTCTTCTGTAGACCTTCTTCTCAATATCGACGGTCTTTTTGTTATTTATGTGGAAATGATAGCCGATGCCTTCAATCGATGGATCATACTTCTCCCCCTGCATGTACATGATCTCGAATTTTTCATTCAGTTCGGAGTCGAAGATTTCACCTCGGAAGTTCCACATGATTTCCATCCCTTTCAGGTCCACTCCTTTTATTATGAGTTCCTGCTGAAATATTCTTTTTTCTTCGGAGGATAAGTCATTCATAGAGATTTCTCCCTGAGCCAGGATTTCATCTCCTCCTCGCACCAGGAAGAGGCCTCTGCAGTAGCTTGTTCCGGTCTTTCCTGGGAGTTCGACGGTCAACCTGTAATACAGGTGGGTTTCTTTCAGAGACTGAATTCCCGTCTTGAGTTTTCTGCTCGGGATGCTGTCTTCATCTAATTCAGGCTTACCCAGCCATTTTTGAAACCATTCGATCGTCAATCGATTCATTTCCTCGACTGTGGGGCTGACCTCTGCATCCCATTTATACGGCCTGTACATATGGTCCGCATTTTTCACCCGAACGAATTCCGTGGGAACTCCCGCTTTTTTTAGGGCCTCATACAACAACTCGGACTGATGGATGATCACCATACCATCCATTTCACCGTGTCCGATAAAAACAGGGGGATCTTTTGGATCAATATAACTCATAGGATTGGCAAGCCGAGCCAGATCAGCTTTCTCGCGAAGCGGACCGCCTAGAAAGAGAGATTCGGGTGAATTTTCTGCAAAATGATCGATTCGATCAGATAGTTCTGATTCGTTCATTTTTAAAAAATCTGTCGGACCAAAATGGTCCACAACAGCCTGCACGCTGCTGGAGTAGTCTGGATAATCGCCTTTGCCTTCAAGAAATGAATCACCTCCTGAAGTCCCGAGCAATACGGCCAGATGCCCCCCAGAGGAAAAGCCGGTGACACCTATTTTATCAGGATCGGTCATGTATTCCTTCGCCTGGGCTCTCAACCACCGAATTGCTGCTTTACAGTCATGCACAGCGGCAGGGAAAATAGCGATATCACTTGTCCGGTGCGTGATGGATACCCCGATGAATCCGTATTTCGCATAAAACAGGGCATCTTCCGGAGATTTGTTCACCACCTGCCATGCCCCACCTGGAATGTCCACAATGGCAGGCGCCGGCGCTTTCAAGTATTTCGGCACCGCAATATCGAGCTTCAACTCATGCCCGTCTACGACAGCATAAACGACATCCCTGTAGATGGTGATATCTTCTTTGGTCAGAGTCTGAGAATAGGAATCCGCAAAGCTGCAAACGGTTATAAGAGACAGCAGCAGATATATAAGCTTCTTTCTTTTCATTATTCTCTCCTCTTGATGGTTTAGCCGCATACCTGACATGCAACATTATGTTTGTTTTTTCTGGTTCACGGTATCTTCCATGTTTTCAATCGAATGATTTATTATAAAAAAGTCAGAAAAAAAACAAAAACAATATAAATGATCCTGATCACAGGAAGACCAAGTGATCCAGAAGGGTGTTCATTACTGTACGGATTCGGATATAAATTGTTCAGATAAGGACACATAGTGCGTTATCAGGCTTTGGCAATCCCAGAAGATTATATTGGCATACTTCCCGCATATAAACATTTGAAAAGTAATTTTTTAAATACGTCAAGTTAACAGGAGACTCCCATGTTAATCAATCACATCAAGATTGCCTGGAGACACCTTACAAAGCATAAAATCTATTCGGCCATAACCATGTCCGGATTGGTGCTGGGGTTGGGAGTCTTTATCTTGTTTGCTGTCTTACTTTACTCTCAATCCAATTATAACTCGTTTCATAAGAATGCCGATAGGATCTACAGCGTTGCTCAGGTGCTTTCCAGAGGTATAGAGAAAGACCACCATTCAGCCATAACGCCGGCGCCGCTCAAAGATGCTTTATTGACTGAATTTCCGGAAATCGAAAAAGCAGCAAGATTTTTTCCTCCTGGAAGAATGGTTGTTAGACAAAAGGATAAATTATTTTATGAAAGCAGGATTCGATTTGTCGATCCTGATTTCCTATCCATTTTCACGTTTGATCTCTTAAGGGGTGAAATCGAGACAGTTTTATCGAATCCTTATTCCATCGTTCTTACCGAGGCCTCGGCATTAAAATATTTTGGAAATGAAGATCCCATGGGTAAAAGCCTGACTATAAACAATGATTTTGATGTTGTTGTCACCGGAATTACTGAGGACATTCCCGAGAATTCAAGCATCAGATTCGACTTCCTCGTGTCCATGGAAACAGCCGGAGCGATGAAAATCCGGTTGGATGACTGGAGCGATAATAATCAAGCGACATTCCTGCTTCTCTCTGATGGCGCCGATCGCGAAGCGCTGAATGCGAAGTTATCTTCTCTTATCAAAAGATATTATCCCGATTCTCCTAAATCTCCGCAGCGTCTCTATCTTCACTCCCTGCAGGATTTTCACTTGAATTCATATGATATGGATTGTTATTGGAGTACTGCTCAAATGAGCCGTATTGGGATATGGATTATTGCTGTTCTGATATTGATCATCGCCTGTATCAATTTCATGAATCTATCCACAGCTCGCTATGCCATACGTGCCAATGAGGTGGGAATGCGCAAGGTCATCGGTGCCAAACGGATGCAGTTGATTCAACAGTTTTTGGGAGAATCGATTCTCATGGCACTTATTTCATTACCTGTGGCTATACTGTTCTCCGAGCTCGCACGTCCGGGGTTGATTGCGATTATGGGAGGAGGGATATTTATTGCTCCAATTTGGAATTTTCCTCGCGTAATGACCCTGACTTTAGGCGTAACCGTCCTCACAGGTTTTTTTGCGGGCAGTTATCCCGCTTTCTATGTATCGGCTTTTCAGGCGGTTCAGGTATTCAAAGGAAGGCTCATAAAAGGAAAGAAAGGCAGTCGATTTCGCAAAATACTGGTTGTCACCCAATTCACGTTTTCCATTATTTTGATTTTGATGACCACAATCACCGTAAAACAAACCAATCATAACCTAAATGTCGATCTAGGTTTCGACAGGACAGGAATCATTGCTGCAAATATATCTCATGAAGCCAGGGATAAACTTGACATTTTAAGAAAAGAGTTGGTCAGGCACACAGATATTGTCTCTGTCTCAGCAGCAGCCGCGTTACCTATTGAGTGGGACACAGAACAGCAGGTTGTTCCCGAAGGAGTGGATGAAGATGACGCATTAAATATGGATACATATGAAGTCGATTATGGTTTTGTTGAAATGCTGGGAATAGAGATCCGGCAGGGGAGGAGCTTTTCTCAAGAATTTGCGGATCTAAATAGCTTTATTATCAACAAAACAGCAGTCGGGCAGCTCCAGTGGGAGAATCCGATCGGAAAGCTATTGGTCATCGGAGAAAAAAAGGGTATGGTTATCGGTGTCACCGAAGACTATCATTTCAAATCGATCTATTTAAGTAAAATTGCTCCGGCTGTGCTTCATCTCGATCCCGAAGGCCTCAACTTTGTTTACGTAAAAGTCTCTTCTCCAGATAAAATATCCAGTGCAGTTCAACACATAAAGGAACAATGGAACATTTTATTCCCGAACCTGCCCTTTGAGTATGAGACTTTAGAGAATGCATTCCAGGACATGAATAGCGGCGACAAAACGGCTGAATTGACAGGGGCTCTGGGTTTAATGGCAATATTTCTATCCTGTCTGGGATTATTCGGGCTCTCTTCCTATGCGGTTGAACGAAGAATAAAGGAGATCGGCATCCGAAAAGTGCTTGGGGCTTCGGTCTCTGGGATTGTTCGAATGCTCATTAAGGACTTCATGAAACTGGTTGTCATCGCCAACATCATTGCCATCCCCATTGCCTATTTTTTTATGAATAAGCTAATCCATTTTATTTATTCGTACCCGATAAACATCGGAGCCGGCGTTTTTATTATATGTGCTGTCCTTTCGTTGTTGGTTGCATTCATTACTGTCTCATCTCAGACCATAAAATCGGCTTTATTGAATCCAGCAGAAAGTCTGAGATATGAGTGAGCAGGATTTTTTCCTACCTGGGATTTAATACTATCGGATGAGTAGAATGCATTTTTTGCTGACAAAAGTATTGCATCGGATTTTGTTGTTGTTGTTGGCGATATTGACTGTATCTGTGGAATGCAAGAGGAATCCTATCTCACCCCAAATTCCTCAAACAGAAGATGGCTTATGGACCATATACACACCTTATAACTGGTCCCATGATGGGCAGCCTTACAGTTCAACTTACTGTATCGTTTACAGTGACGAAGCCAGTTATGAAATGAAACAGCAAATGGCAGAAATCTCTGATTCGAGGTTTAGCCAGATCATGCAGTTGTTCAATTTTCATGATGTCTCGGACTTTAGATATCCCCCAGGCAGTTCTAGTCTTGAGGTTTACATAAATAGAAACCATCCGGAAAATATCGCCTGGGCCTATTGGGGCGGTTTTATCATCACCATCAGATCATCGGAATTAATCGGACACTGGTATAATTATGCCGTATACACAGCCAGGCACGAGTTGACACACATATTTGAATTTCTCATCGAAGGCAGAGAAGCGCTCGGTACAGATGTATGGTTCAAAGAAGGAATAGCCGTCCACGTTGGCTGTCTAGAAGATACAGGATGGCAGACAATACGAAGTTTGAGCGAGCTAGAATCATGGATATCTCAGAACCAAAATGTACCGGGGCAGGGCAATCCCATTAAGATCCACCAAAATGAGGATTTTCCCCCTGGGGCAGACTGGCATCAGTATTATCGTTTCTTCGAGCTGGCCATGAGATATCTTCTGGATAGAAGAGGTATGGGAAGATCTTTCAGTGATGTGCTGAATTTATTCTATGATATGCGAGACAGAATTTCGTTTCCTGTTTCTTTTCGAAACAATTTTGGGATCAGTCTGGTCGATTTTGAAAATGAATTCTATGATCGAATGAGAGCATATTTAAGCAACACCTAACAGTTCCATCTCGGCATTGATCGATGGTCTCGCTCCTTATATAATCTAGGAGGGTTCAGATTCTGTAATGACCAAAGAAATTATAGAAAAGGAGAATGTTTTATGAAACGCGGGTTTCTGTCCGTCTTTATTCATATTCTTGTGATGGCATTCATTTTGATGTATTTGTGTGCCTTTGCCAATGCCGATCAAACCAAAGCACTCACTGTCAATCCCACAAGGCTGGAACAGAGAATCGAGAAATTGGCCGAGTACGGAAAAACACTGGAGGGAGGAGTAAACAGAGTTGCCTTTAGCGAAGAAGATATCCAAAGCCGTGAATATATTCTTCTTCTCATGAAAGAAGCCGGGCTGAAAACCCGCATCGATGAAGCCGGGAACATCATCGGATGCATGGAAGGCACAGATCCTTCTTTTCCGCCAATCGTTTTCGGCTCACACACAGACACTGTTCCTCATGGCGGAAGATTCGATGGAGCGGTGGGAGTTCTCGGAGCTATCGAATGTGTTCAAGTATTGATGGAGAATTCTGTGAAAACCCGTCATCCACTGGAAGTCATCGTTTTTACAGATGAAGAAGGCGGACTTATAGGGAGTAAAGCCATCATTGGAACGCTGACATCCGAAGCTCTCTCAGTTACCAGCCATAGCGGCAAAACGGTTCGTGAAGGAATCAAGGCTCTTGGAGGCAATCCGGATGCGCTGGAGAAGGCGGTCAGAAAAGAAGGGGACCTCAAAGCCTTTATCGAAATACACATCGAACAGGGGAGCATTCTTGCCTCCAAAGGCATAGACATCGGTGTTGTGGAGGGGATTGTCGGGATCAACTGGTGGGATGTCACCATCGAAGGCTTTGCGAATCATGCCGGCACGACTCCTATGAACAGGAGGCAGGATGCGCTCCTGGCAGCCGCTCACCTCATTATCTCTGTGAATCAGGTAGTGAACAGCGTACCTGGACGCCAAGTCGGGACAGTTGGGAGAATAGGGGTCGAACCGGGCGCTCCCAATGTCATTCCCGGTAAGGCAGTCATGAGCCTTGAACTCCGGGATCTTTCTGCTGAAAAAATCGACGATCTGTTCCAGGAAATTGTGATGGAAGCAGAGGTCATTGCAAGAAAGACAAACACGAAGATTTCGTTTGCTCCGATAGAGGCTACGGCTGTTCCCACTCCCACACATCCCTCAATCAGAAAGATCATCACCGAATCTGCAGAGGAGCTGGGTTTGAGTTATCTCTTCATGCCCAGCGGCGCCGGCCATGATGCCCAGAACATGGCTAAGATTGCTCCTACTGGAATGATATTTATCCCATCCACAGGTGGGATCAGCCATTCCCCCAAAGAATTTACTCCTATAAGGGATATTGTCAATGGGGCCAACGTCCTTCTGCATACGATTCTTAAAATTGACCGAAAATTTTGACAAAAGTTAAAGGTCCCTGCGCCGATAATAATGGCGGCTGGAATTCTCTCTTTTCTTATCGCCGGATTGACGATGAGCTGGCATACCCTCAAGGCTGTTTACTCAGATCCTGTCCGCGCCCTGCGTTATGAATAAAAACAAATAGATATAACCGTATCTGTGATGGGAATTGATGAATGATTTTTGTTCCTGATAGGGGAGAGGCTCGCAAAAGGCTCATTCATCCTCACCTAATCTTTTTAGCGCTTCTTGAGCATAGAGCCGGACCTCATGATCATCATCATAAAAGGCTATCTTCAAAGCGGTCACCGTCTTTTTGGACCCTATTTTAAGGAAAGTCACCATAATTTCTCGCTTGACGTGAACATTTAATCCATCTTCTTCCAGGATATTGAGAAGCGGATCCACTGCCTTTTCCGAACCGAGGTCTCCTAAAGCAGTGACAACCGCTTTTCGGTTCCAGTAGTTAGGCACATCCAGAGCTGCAATCAACGGATCAAGGGCTTTGGGTGAACCGATTCTTCCTAAGGATGTCACTGCCTGGTAGAAGACTGGACCAGACTCATCTTTAAGCATTGTGATCAGCGGCCCCACTGCTTTTTCAGCTTTTATCTGTCCTAAAGCACCTGCAGCATCCCAGCGGACATTGCTGTTTTTATCCTTGAGACTCTCCATCAAAGCATCAACGGCTCTGGCCGATCCTATCCTTCCAAGGATAGAGGCTGCAATTTGGCGCAGAGAAGGATCAGGATCTTTGAGAAGCTCTATCAAAGGATCGACTGCTTGTTCACCTATTTTTTCCAGTGCTCCAACGTAAGGACGGCGGAAATGCCAGTTATCGGTTAAACGCAGGGTCCGGATATATTTTTCTGCACGGTTTTCCGATTCAATCGAATTGACTTCAGAAGGAACCTTGGGGAGTGCGTGAGAACGAACATAAATGTGTGAAAGCCCTACAAGCAGAACAAGATAAATGGAAAGAACCGCCGCGATTTCACCCTTCCGCTCTGGAAATTTCTTTTTAAGGAGAAGACGCGAGGGGACGGTAAATATGGTTGAGACGAACTTTGGAAGCGGGAAGAGAAAAGGAGTTTTTTTGCTGTAAATTTCATATTGTTCTCCCAGTTGTCTCTTCATGTTTCTTTCTTCAAGAAGCGCAATGCCTACAATGATCATGGCTGAAAGAAGCCAGGGAAGGGAGGCGGCAATCCCCCAGGATCTTTTGGGATATTGCACCCTCATCAGGGCCAGCAGCATTCCGTAGCTCCAGATAACCCACCCTAAATACTGTGGATGGCGTGAAATCCTGTATATCCAGAAATCCGCCATATTCTTTTTTCGCTGCCTGGAGATAAACCAGGTAAAAGTTCCGATGATAAACAGAAGAAGCCCAATTCCAATAAGCAGATAGACCAGTGGATAGTGAATATCGATTCCCATCTTTAAAAAGAGAGATCTCACCAGCCTATAGGGAAGATAGACGATATCTCCCAACTGTCCAGCATTGAATGAGATATCCAGAACCGGCATCCACACAACATTGAGCACACCCAGCCCGGCAAGAAAGAACATGACCGTTGCGAATTGAGCAAAAACAGGAAGAAAGATCATCAGAGCTCCTGCAGAGGCAAGTCCTCTTTTGCCGGATATAAAACCGGCTGCAATGAGCACAATCATAAGTCCGAAGCAGATATATCCAATAAGCCGAAGATGGTAATGGCTTATGAACAACTCAGTGCGCAATTCTGTTGACTCATCAGCATGAGAATCTCCGTCAAGAGCAGGAACTCTGTCGTACAGAGCTTTGTTCAAAAGACCGGGCAGCTCCACTGAGGCAAAAGTCAGGCCGATGCTGAAAATCACGGCTAAAAGCATCAGCATAAGTGCTGAAATCCATTTTTTTTCAATCAATCTTTTCTCCATTTTTCCCAATTATCACAGAGAGTTTGATAGAAAACAACTTAATGGTTTCTTAAAAAAAAGTAATAATTGTATTTTCCTGAAGTATTCATAAAGGTCGTTCAGCGACCGCCAACTCAATCGGTTCCTTCCGACACGAGTAATTTCATAATATTCTGTATTTTTCGGGATTTAAATTCCATAATAGAAGTGACATTTTGTAAACCAATCCGGGGAATAACCCGTCTAATAGGGATAAAAAGAGATGGCACAAAATGATCAAATTCTTATTGACCGCCTCTGCAGCGGAGATCAAACAGCCTTTTACGATCTGGTCGGTCGGTACAAAAAGAAGATTTATCACCTCGCATACGACATCACTGGAGACCATCATGAAGCTGAAGACATCTCACAGGAGGTGTTCATGAAAGTTTATCGTGCATTGAAGACTTTCCGCCGGGATGCAAAAATGAGTTCCTGGCTCCACCAGATCACGGTCAACGCCAGTATCGACTCCCTGCGCAGAAAGTCCGCTAAGCCTGCAAAATCCATGGGCAAATTTGATAATGTGGTCGCCCAGGAAAATATCATTGCCAGCAGCACACAGAACTACGATCCTGTACAGAGCACAGAATCCATCCAAATCCAAAACCGTATCTCCCTGGCCCTCCAGAAGATATCCCCCAAGGAAAGAATCGTCTTTGTCTTGTGCCACTACAACGGCCTCAAATTGAATGAGACCGCCGAAATCTTGAACGTCACCATCGGCACGGTGAAAAGCCTTCTCTTTAGAGCCATACGAAAGCTCCGTAAAGAGCTTTCGCCCTTTTTGAATGATTATCGAATGGAGATTCCCCATGAGTAAATGCAAAAAATGCCGGTCGCTTTTTCCGGAATATTTCTACGGGGAGTTGGATCCCCCGAAGAAAAAATTCCTTGACGAACACCTGTCCGCCTGTGAAAAATGCAAATCTCAATTCGCAGAAATGGAAACTGTCCTCCGGTTCACAAGAAAAAGAATCCGGCCCGAACCTCCAGAAGAATTCTGGGACTCATACGAAGAAAGGCTGGAGCGAAGGATTGAAACAGAGGAAGCTTCAACAGTTGGCCGCGAATCCCTTTGGAGGAGCCTGGGAAGACGTTTCTACGCAGCGCCGAAATGGACTTATCAGGCCGCTGCTGCCGTTGCGCTCATCGTCATCGGCGTGTTCATCGGCAGGGCTCTGTTTTCGCCCCGCATTACAGGAGTTCAACTCGCCTCACAACGGCTCGAGCTCACCACCCCACAGCAGCCGGAAACAACCCTTATCCACAGGAGCCAAGACTATATCGAACGCTCAAAACTGATCCTTTTGGCTCTGGTTAATTTTGATCCTTCCACAGAAGACCCCTATGCCTTGAATTTGCCCTATCAGAAACAGGTCTCCAAAGCATTGGTCGAGGAGGCAGGTATTCTCAAAAAAGAACTCGCCGAATCTGATCAGGAAAGACTCGAGAACCTCGTCGCCAGCCTGGAAATAATCCTTCTCCAGATCGCCAACCTTGAATCTGAAAGTGACCTCGACGCCATAAGCTTTGTCAGAGATGGCATAGAAAAACGGGGAATTATAATGGAAATCAACCTCACCGACCTACGTCTTTTCATGAATAGAGCAAAAGGATCGGTGTCTCCTGAGCAGCCATCGCATAAACCGAAAACGACTTAAAGGAGCATAAAATGAATAAAAAAATTATACCTATCTTGGCTATGTCCCTAATTTTTCTGTGTTTTCTTTCTGTTCTCTCCTGGGCTTCAATGCCCGGAGAATCCCAGGATAAAGACACCAAAGCCTACAAGCAAGCCTATAACCTTGTACTTGAAGAAAAATGGGAAGATGCCAACACGGTACTGGAAAAATTCATTCAGCAATACGGCCGCAGCGCCTGGATCGATGATGCCCGGTTCTGGCAGTGTTATTCCCGGGAAAAAGTCGGTTATCCCCTAGAACAAGTCTTCGAATGCTATGAGCAATTCATCAAAGCGTATCCGGAGAGTAAGTGGATAGATGATGCAAAGTCCAACATGCTCAGAGTCGCGCACCGATTGGTAAAAGAAGGCAAGACCAAATACGAAGCCGTCATCGAAACAATGAAGACGGACGAAGACCTGGAAATCAAAATGACGGCTCTTTATGCCCTCGAAGACATGGGCAACGAAGAGGCGCTGGAAGCAGTCATAGCTCTTTATGACAGCACCGCGGATAAAAAAATACAGGCCAGAATCATCTCGATCCTGGAAGACTTCGAGCATCCCGAGGCCTTCGCCAAGGTGAAAGATATCGCCCTCAACAATCCCAACCCGGATCTCCGGCGCAGAGCCCTGGATGCCCTCGAGGATATGGACGGAAAAGAGGTTACAGAAATTTTGATAAATGTCGCCCGCACGGATCCTGATCCTCAAATGAGAAAAGTGGCCATCTACGGGCTAGAAGATGTGGAGGAGCCAAGAGTTATTTCCGTTCTCGTAGAAATCGCTATCCGGGAAACCAATGAGAACCTGGCCAAAGCCGCCGTCTATGCCCTTGAGGACAGAGAGCCCGGAGAGCTCATTCCTGCCCTCGGGAAAATCATGAGTGAATCCGAATTATTGGAAGTCCGGAGAGCAGCCCTCATGGAATTGGAAGATATCGATGATCCGGCTGCCATTTCCTTCCTGAAAGAAGTGGCAATGAAGGACTCGAGTTTGGAAATGCGAAGGTCTGCCATCTACACTTTGGGGGAGATCCAGCAGACCCGAGCCGCCCTCGCAGCGCTCAAAGAAATATTGGCAACCATTGACGACCTGGAACTCCAGAAGGCCGTGCTTTATGCTGTCGAAGATATTGAGGAACCCGGGACGAGCGAGATCATTTACGCGATTGCCATGGACACGAAGAACGAAGAGCTGTCTAAAGCTGCTGTCTATGCGCTCGAGGATATACTGGATGAGAAAGATTTAAGAATGCTCTCTGATATCTATAAAAAGTCCACATTTATTTCTGTCCGAAAGGCTGCCCTTTATGCTATCGAGGACATGGCAGAAGACAAGGCTGTCGGCCCTCTCACCGAGATGCTAAAGGCTGAAAAAGATCTGGAGATGAAAAGGATGATCGTTCGAGTGCTGGGCGAGACAGGAAGTGATGACGCTGTTCCAGTCCTGGAGAAGTTGGCTCTTGAAGATGCGGACAAAAAAATCCGTCTTGAAGCAGTCGATGCTCTTGAAGAAATCGATACACCTAAAGCCCGGGCGGCATTGGTAAGAATCATTAAAAAATAGAGTCAGCGAGCATGCAAGCCCCGGAGGAAAGCATGAATTTCGTAAAAAGAATCTGTGTCGGATCTCTGGTCATCTTCATGGCAGCGGTCTTCTCCAGACCGATTTTCGCTCAAGTCACCCGCCACCCCAATCCCAAGGATGATCTCACAAAGCGTTGGAATTGGGCTGAACAGGAGGCGGGAAAACAAAATCTCAAGCACGGCTTTTGGATCGGCTACAGTATCAAGCGTTTGATGGAAGAACACAGATACATCTATTCGACACAGGAACACACCATAAGCGGTTCTCATATCGCTGATTTTCCAAAAGGGGATCCTCTCGAAAAAATCTTGTCCGGGAAAGTCACTTCCGCTCCGCTCTCCGATGAAGACCAGGTAAAACGCGAAGCCAAAAGAGTCCTGGATCGTCTGAGAAATACAAAGAAATTGGAAAAGAAGGTTTGGAAAGAAATTGCCATCCTTTATAGGTTTGATCCGGACTCTTCGAAAATTCCGATAACCATTCGTGTCAGCAACCTGTATCTGCCTTTTGATCCCGAGGGGATCGCCATATTTTGGCTGGGTCAGGCTGAAGATGCCCAAAGTCTCTCGATTTTGGATAATCTCTACACAAACTCCCGCCAGGAGAAGATGAAAAAAAGGATATTAACCATTGTTGGCCTGCATGAGACATCAGAAAATGCGGTGGTTTTCCTGAGAAAAGTACTCAAAAGCCGAGATCCTGATACCTTAAGAGCCAGAGCTGCATCAGCGCTTGGAGATCAAGATCATGAAAGTGCCGTAAGGCTCCTTCATCGTGCTGCAAAAGATGATCGCTCTTTCGAGGTGCGCAAGAGGTCTGTCTACGGACTGGAAGACATCGACTTGCCCAGCGCGGTCGATGCCCTGATAGACGTCACCCAAAATTGTAAAGACAGAGAAATCCGCAAGAGGGCTATCGATTGTCTGGCCGATATCGCTTCCAATAAAACGGCGGCAGCCCTCAAAGATGTCGTCGACAACGATGAGGACACGGATATTCAGAAACGGGCTGTTTATGCCTTGGAAGACCTCTCCGATGATGAAGGGATCCCTTATCTTATCGATATTGCCCAAACCCAGCGTAAGTTGGCCGTGCGCAAAGCGGCGATTTACTGCCTCGGGGATAGCAACGATCCACGCGCACTCCAGGCTCTCATCCAAATCATAAAAAGTAAAAATTAGAACACAAAAGCTAGCTCACATTCGCTGCTTCTCCACTTGTTTCCATACAGTACAAACCAGAACAGTGTTTCATTTTTCCTTGACAGACGGATATCTGCTGTTAAAATTAACCGAGGAATTCTCATATAGTTTTCCGCATGTCCTGTGAGCTGGATATTCATGACATAAGGGAAGCTTATAAGATTATCCAAAAACTAAGTTGCATGAGGTTTCAGTTATGACCGGTAAACGCTCTATCAAAAGACGTGAATTTCTTAGAATGTCATCAGCAACGGTTGTTGCCGGTCTGGCTGGAAGATTGACTGGCAAGCCGTGGACAGGAAGCGAGGTTACAATTGATGAAGCTGCACACAAAGTGGGAATGCTGCCCCGCCGAAAACTGGGCTACAGTGGGCGAGAAATCTCTATTTTGATAGGTTCTGGAGATCTTGCTTCGGCTCCCACCGAAGCAGGAATTTTATGCGGTATGAACTACTGGCATAAAACGAACAAATGGATGCAGAGGGGAGCGCCTGATTCTATCCTTAAGGATCGTGAAGCCCATTACTGCCAGGTAACAGTAGACAGGGTTGGTAGGGATCAACATACAGGCCGCATCGATGAGGAGGGACACTATGCATTTGTTAAGGAGGCTTTGAAGCGAACAGGCCTCGGGTATTTCGACGACATGCAGTTCCATTTCGGCTACCACAATAGGGACGAGCTCAAAAAAGAGAGGGGTTTCATACGCGCCTTTGAACGGCTGAAAAAAGAAGGGCTCGTAAAGCACCTCTGCCTTTCACAGCATGGTTATGCAGGTAATTCTAGAGTGCAGAGTGGACAAAGCGCTGCAGAGGTCCTGACTGCTGTGGTTGAAGACGGCCTCTACGAACACGCCCAGTTCATGTATTCCTACGGAGCTGACCCAGAAATGGACCGGTTTATGGAGTTTGCCCGCAAAAAAGGCTTTGGCACCATAGCCATGAAAACTGCACGGGGCATCGGACGCATGAAGCGGGATAAAATATTTATGGAGAAGCTTCCAGCCGATACATCCCCTCATAACGCTCTTGTGAGATGGCTGACCACAAGTACCAATATTGACGCTGCGGTCATCCGTGTCAGAAATCTCGACGAATTCATGGATACATATTCAGGCGCTGGAAAGGATCTGCGTGCTCAGGACGCACTGGCCATCGAGATGATGACAGATCAGGCTGACAGGACAGCCTGCCGTCTGTGTACAGAATGTCAACCCCACTGCCCTCAGCAGGTGCCGATAGCCGAGATCCTGCGCTTCGAGCGTTATGCTGTGGATGACCACGACTGGAATAAAGCCAGAATGCTTTATGCAAAGCTTCCCATCATGGGTGATGCGTGTGCTCATTGCGAAACCTGTATTGCATACTGCCCGCAGGGCCTTAGGATTCCCGACAAACTCGCAGAAGCCCATGCTCTTCTCGGCTAAGCTCAGCAAAATTATTTTTAGCAACTCCTTTTCGCACCTGGACTGTGCTTCGGGCGTTCAAGCTCACTTGAGACTCTTGTGTGTTTTCTATAAAATCTTGGAAAGAGAGATAGATGAGAATTGCCTTCGAACCACTTTAGGAGGTGCCTGGACTTGACCTCTCCGATGTCCAGGTTCGAATGGCAAAACGCAAGCTCAGAAAACGTATCGCGGCGGGAACGGCAGAGATCGTTAAGGGAGACGCATCGCGACTGCCTTGGGAGGACGAAAGCTTCAGTGTTACTGCTATAATGGGTAGCTTCATTGGATTTGCTAAGCCCTTAGAGTCATTGAAGGAAATGTGTCGCGTGCTGTGCCCTGGAGGAAGAGCAGTTATCAGTTTAGAGTTCAATGCTGAAGATGGGGGAAAGACCATTCGAAATGGTCTTCAATGAAAGCATTCATCTTCAAATGTAATCCAGTGCCATCCATTTTTTATATTATTGACAACTCCGATGAAACTATTGATAAATTAGGTAAATAACAATATGAAGATTCCACAGAAAGAGAGGTAAAAGCTATGAGCAGAAAAAAAACATTCTCCTTTGTCATTTTATTGCATTGTTTAATTCTATTCCTGACTTCATCTGTATCGGCTGATTGTTTCACGGTTATCGTTGGCAAGAACGCATCTTCCGACGGATCTGTTTTATTCGGTCATAATGAGCAAAACGGAGGGAGGAGGATCGTGAGTTACCGCTATGTCCCGAGATTAAGATTTGAGCCAGGAACAATGGTGTCTCTAAAGAATGGCGGCGTCCTAGCTGAAGTTGCAGAAACCTATGCCATGATCTGGCAACAAAATCCTGGCGTTGAATTCGGAGACTCATACTTCAACGAATGGGGAGTGGTCATCGCCTCTGATTCATGTGGAACACGGGAAGATTCTTACCAGGAACTTGTGGATCGCGGAGATATAAAAGATGGTGGCATTGGCTATATGTTCAGAAGGTTGATCGCCCAGAGAGCGAAAACGGCACGAGATGGAATCAAGATAGCTGTTGAGCTTCTTGACCGCTTCGGATATTCAGCCTCCGGCCGTTCCTACATAATAGTTGATTCGAATGAGGCCTGGGTTCTCTCTGTCGCTCGAGGAAAACACTGGATAGCCCAGAGATGCCCGGATGACGAGGTGGTCTTGCTTCCCAACATTCATATCATAGGCATGGAAGCTGATTTAGATGATAAGGAAAATGTTATGGCCTCTCCCGATCTTGTCGGCTATGCAGTCCAACGTGGTTGGTATAATCCTGCCCTCGGACAGCCATTCAGTTTCAAGGATGCTTTCAATAGGCCCCCAAGAGAAGGAAGTTTTATGGATAAACACGGCTGTGATCCACGTCAATGGTATGCCCAATCCCTGGTCATCGGCAAATTCATTGAATTGCCGGTTAAGGAGCCTCTTCCTTTTTCTGTAAAGCCGACTCATAAAATGACAGTTGAGGATGTGATAAAAATTCTGAGGAGTCACAGCGAAGGAAGTCCATTCGATGCTTCGAATGACTATCGTTTAGGATCTCCCCATCTAATGAGAGGATCCGCGAACATCTGCAGCAAAGGCACCCAAGAAGGAGCTGTTTACCAGTTGAGGGGCGGATTGCCCAAGGAGATTGGCTGTCTTGTCTGGCGGACAACAGCTGCTCCATGCTGCAATGCCCTCACTCCCTGGTACTTGGGGATCACGGAAACACCCGAAGCTTTCGCCAAAGAAGGGAAAATTTTGGAAGCATTGAATGTGAATCAGCACTTTAATTATCCCCAGGAAAAAATGGCCTATGACGCTGATTTCGCCTTTGATGTTTTCAACAGCTTAGAGAACCTGGTCGACCAAAACTATGCAAGGGCCATAAAAATTGTCAAAAAAGTCTGGGATCCTTTCGAGAAAAATCAATTCGAACTTCAACCCTATGTAGAGAAAGTAGCGCTCAACTTGTATGAAAAGGATGAGGCCTTGGCAAAACAATTCTTAATGGATTACACATTCTCTCGTGCTTTGCTCGCTCTACAAAAAACGAAGAAACTGAATAAAAAGTTAAAAACTATGTTCTGGTCAAACTGATTATTCGGCCGTCTCCCTATTCTAGAAGATCCTCACCTGGCCCCATATCGTCTTCAATGTATGAAAAGCCAGTAACTCACTTAAGAATCAGAAGATTCAAAATGATCGTAGGATTTATGTTTTTCACTCATATCGAAGCGAATCGGTTGGATTAGTTAGGGCAGCTTTAATTGATTGAAAGGAGACTGTCACCACTGAAATGGATAAGGCGACCCCTGCAGATACGAGAAATATCTCCCAGCCGATGGTGACCCGGTAGGCAAAATTCTGCAGCCACTTATGCATGGCATAATAGGCCACAGGCCAGGCCAAAATGTTGGCTAGTGCCACCCATTTAAGAAACTTTTGCGATAGGAGCACATATATGCTCGATGATGAAGCGCCCAGAACCTTTCGCACTCCGATCTCTTTGGTCTTTTGTTCGGCCGTGTAAGCAGCCAGTCCGAAGAGCCCCATGCAGGCCACAAATACGGCCAGGATGGAAAAGACGGAAAAGATCTCGCCCATTCTTTTATCCGCCAAATGCATCTGTTCAAAACTCACATCCAGGAAAAAGTAGTCCAAAGGATTAGAGGGAACCATTTTCTGCCATGTTTTCTGTATATAACTGATGCTGTCTGATATATTTTGGGGGAGCATTCGTATGGATAGATAGTTGTGATTTTTAATGGGTGTAACCGCATAGATAATAGAGTATGGTTCTTGATGAAGAGAGTAGATGTTTATGTCATTGACAACACCGACGATGTGTCCCCTGAATTGACCAGAGTATTCTGCCACACTTTTGCCGACAGCTTCTTGAGGGGAAAAGTAGCCGGCTTCCTGGGTTGTCAGTTCACTGACCAAAAACTCCGATGTCGCATTATCTGAGGATAGGTGCTGGATGTTTTTTCCTGCTAAAAATTTAAGCCCGTATGTACTGACAAAATCCCTGTCGATGCCATATATCACTTGGCTGAGGATTTCTTCATGGTCTTCAAACCGGAAAGATAGATGACCGCTTCCTCTGGTAGGGACCCAGGATGATGTTGCAGTGTTTTCGATTCCTGTATATTTTAGCAGCTCATTTCGGAATCCTTTATAATTTTGTCGAAGGTCTTTATTCAACGGAATGACCATGATCTGTTCCTTATCATATCCTAGATTCCGGGACTGTATGTATTTCATCTGTTTATGGACGATCAGGGTAGAGAAGATGATCCCGATGGAAAGGGTAAACTGAAAGATCACAAGTCCTTTGCGTAATACGGTTCCAGAGAACGAATATCCAGATCTAGATTTAAGGGAATGCATCGGTTGGAAAGAGGACAGAAAGAAAGCAGGATAGATTCCAGAGATGAATCCGACAGCGAGAGTGATAGCTCCAATGCCTAATACAAATGTTGGATTTATGAGGGATAAAAGAGTAATTCCTTTACCTGTTAGCCCGTTGAAGAACGGTAGAGCCATGATAATAATAAGAACCGCAGCTACCGCTGAAAATACACTGAGTAAAAAAGACTCTCCCATGAATTGGCGAACCAACTGATTCTTCTTGGCTCCCACAACTTTTCGAATGCCGACCTCTTTGGCCCGTTTGACAGCGCGGGCTGAGGTCAGATTCATGAAGTTGATGCAGGCGATCACCAGCACGAGCACAGCGATAGCAGTGAAGATATAGACATACAGAACATTTCCGGTGGGTTCGATTTCTGCCTTCAACCTGGAATGGAGTCGGACATCCAGAAGAGGCTGGAGGCTGATGGTGTACCAAGGATTCTCTCTCCAGTTCCTGTGAAGAAAGTCCAGCAATTTAGGATCCAAGGATTCGGCCGAAGATCTATCGCTTAGAAGAACATAGGTAAAGTGCTGATAGAAACCGGAAAATTCATTGGTGTCTTCTTTTAGAGTGCTGTAAGAAGCAAGAAAATCGAAGTGGAAGTGTGAATTACGAGGGACATCCTTAGCAATCCCTGTAACATGAAAAAGCATGAGTTCTCCGTCATTATAAGGATCGGCTTCTATAATTTCTCCAATAGGATCTTCGTTCCCGAAATATTTTCTTGCCACCTCTTCGGTCAAAACGATGGAGTTAGGTTCATCGAGGGCTTTGGCAGGATCACCCTTAATCAATGGGAAATCAAATACAGTGAAAATGGTGGGTTCAGAAAAAAAGAACCGGAGTTCATAATATTTTTTATCCTTATATCCGATATATCTCTTTACGCCCTGCCCCATCTTGCGGAGGCGCACAGTCTCGAGAACCTCGGGAAAATCCCTTTTCAGGGCTGGGCCCACGCCGAAAGCGCCATTCGCGTTTGTTGGTGATCCGTCATCAGATGTGGAGAAGACAACCCTGTAGATCCGATCTGCGTTTTCATGAAACCGGTCGAAGCTCAATTCATCCCTTACCCATAGGAGAATAAAGATCGTACAGGCAATACCCACAGCCAAACCTGCGATATTGATAAAGGTGTATCCTTTGTGCCTTTTCATATTGCGGAAAGTAATCTTGATATAATTTCCTAACATGGCCATCCTCCAGCGGATAGATTCCCTGATGAATCCAGGGATCGATTTGAATGCCTCCCACCAGTACCAGCGTTTCGACCACCGATAACCTTGACATTCTGTTCGGTAGTAGAAAAGCTCCTCGATATCCCCCATATAGGCGTCATCTTTTTCGCGCGATGATAGGATTTTTAACAGGAACTTTGCCAATTTTGGCGGCTTGTTCATCTTTAGACCTCTTAGGTAGACTTTAAAATGTCAGAAACACCTTTCCAGGCTGTCTCATGCAGAGACCTGTTCTCCTGAAGAGCCTTGACACCGGCCTTAGTTAACCTGTAGTACCTCTTACCCATACCACCTCTTTGGGGAGTAGGTTCACCTCTCGAAGTCTGGAGATACCCATTCCTGACAAGCCTCTCTAGAGGAAAATAGACACTGCTGACTGTGACGTCTTTCCCAGTCAGGGCGACAATATAGTTATATATTGAGATGCCATAGGCTTTGTCCTTAAGTCTTAAGATGGCAATTAGGACTAATTCCTCGAGTTTTGTCAGCAATTCCATGACTCGGCCTCCATTTTTTCTGATTCTCTAAATAAATATACTGAAGAAAAGCTAAAAAGGTTTCAGATTTTCAGAAAAAATCAGTAATCCATACACTTTGGCTCCATAAAAGCTTTCTGGGTCGATGGAACTTCACATCTTCCTACTCATTTCGCCAACATCACACATTGGAATAAACTCTGCAGACATTCAAGGAATCGGTCTGGGGCTGGCTCGCTCCAGGACTTAACTTTTAGCCTTTACTTTGCAGGAGTCTCAATACACCAAGGAATATATTCATTCTAGGCACCTTTTTCATGTATGCTGCATAGTCGTTTCCAAATTTCGCTATTAGATATTGGTCTTCCTCTCTGCAACTCATGTAGATGACTACTATGCCAGCCACCCCAAGTAGCATGAAAAGCCAATGAGGATACCACAAAACAGTGGGGAGAAAGATTGCGTAGATTCCACCTGTGTATTGTGGATGTCTAACTACCGCATAGATGCCTGTATCAACCAAACGTGTTGTGCTCACGAACGATTTCCTTTTGGGAACACCGCCGCGTCTCGGGAATAAGATTATGGGAGCCATGACCAGCACCATACCGAATGCCCATACTACCCAACCGACGATGATCAATGCTGGGTACGATTTGACATCAATAAAACCTGCTAAGACGAGAGGATTGACTGGAAAACAGACAATACACAGGATGGTCATAAGCGTGGTCCAGAGAATATTCTTCCAATTCTGCATTGCCAATTTCTATCCGTTTCGTCTATTCACTCCAATGGTCTTCCAGCTTATAACAAGCACTACTAGACCATATACTCCTGCAGCAAAGAGAATGCAATCCTCATAGCAATCCAGTGCTCCAAGGCACTTAGGCAGGCCCATAATCGCCCATGGCAGCAAGAGGACATACAGTTTCTTGTCAACATGCGGAAGAGCGGCGGCAACAAATGAGATGGCGAATACTGTTAATGGGCAAGGTGCCGTGGGCAGACAAGTTTCAGGATAATAATGACCAAGAGCCATGCCGATGATCGGGTAGACGAATACCAGAAAAATCCAAAAAAAAGTCACATATCTTAGCCATCTAACAACGGGAAGCCTGAACTCGGTTTTCTTCTTGAAGATATCTATGGCAAATAATATGGCTACAGCGATGAATAGAGCACTAAAAAACGCAGATACACTGCTCTGGGCGTAAATAAGAAAAAAGACTATCCCGGTCCAAGTAAAAGCGAAGGATAGAAACAACTTCATTAAAGCATTTACTCTGGCACTAGCCTTAGCAAACACAGAGTATGTTAGAATCAAGGCTACAATCATCATGATTATCTGCACAGGAAGAGTAGCTTCATTATATGCGCCCATTTGATTCCAGAAGGCTTCTGTTGTTGGCATGTCAGATCCTCCTTTGCTGAGGGTTTCCCTTGTTAACCACTTTTCCTATGGTAAAATGGAGATGACTGGCTGTCAATCTCCATATATTGAATTGGCTGCAAAACAAACATGCTCACAATTGGACAGATGGTGATTCACAAGTGAACAATGTCTGAAACGCAGGTGCCTTTTCTAGAATGTGTGATCGACAAGAAAGCTGGCGCAATAGATCGGAAGAAAAGAGGAGGGAAATGAAAATGCAGAAAAATAAATTTTCACTAGCATTGGTTATTGTATTGGCAGCAGTATTTTGGCTTCCGGATCTTGCCCAGGCTCTCCAGGAGCACAGAAACGATCCTTCAACTCTTGACGGATATGACTTGGTTGCAAGAGGAAAAATGTCACAAGCTCGGAGGACCCGCCCTGACCAGATCGCTCGGATGGATAATAATGGTGAAATTCTTATAGCGTGCTTAAAAGCAAAAACAGCCGATGAGCTGAAATCGAGCGGGATAGAATTCTTGCAAAGTCAGTTGGAGTTATTGGTCGATTGGGACTTGCTTGAATATGACAGAAAAAACAAAACCTATAGATCGGCGATTCATGTTTACGGATCCGAAAAAGCATCCATAATCCGTCAGCATGTAAGCATGGCAGTGGAACAGTTGGCAGATATGCTCAATACCGACTTGGTTTTACTTAAAAGTCATCTCACAAAGCTCGACAGGGGAAAAAACCTGTTCGCCATTCTTTACGCTTATGTTCTTCATAGCTTTACGATGGAGCAGCTTGGAGAAGAAATCTACAGGAAGCCCCAGCTCACTGTGGAGCATCCTTTCTGGAATGGATATGCCTGGGCCATTTATCCCATAAGAAAATTTAATGTAGGTTCTATCTTCATACCTGCTAAAGAGAATCGGTTCTTTTTCGTATCTGCAACCACGGTTCCGAAATTCAATTTCCAGAAAATGAGTTCATTCGTGAAAGATGTATCGATGGATTACAGAGTCGGTGATCCGGAATTAAAAAAATTTCTCTTAGATTTCAGCATAATCGATGAAGGGGGGAAATTGACAATCCCTGTCTTTGAAAGCGATTGGTCCACGAAACTAGAAAACATGGCCAAAAAAGTTTATGCCATAACAGCCGAACTCGCCGATTCCAAAGAAATGAGAGAAATGCTCGGTATGGAAACTCTTGCACAGGCAGCCATGTTCATTCATTATGAGCTCAGGTATGCTTTCTTACATTATTTATTGGAAAAAGGGACAATCCAGGCACCGATCGATTTCGATAATGCAGCCAACAACAGCCCATCAGATGTGAGAAACCTGATTTTTATAATGAAAACTGAGGAGTAAGATAGACCAGCTCTTAATTGCCCAAATTTTTTACCCTTCGGGCTATTTTCTTTCTAATTCTCTTATAGGAAGGAGGGGGACCAGTTCTGATTTGTTTACCATCAATGAACAAAGCGTCAGAAATGCCCCATTCCAGAAACACATCTCTGTCAAACGTGTGAATCTCTTGAAATTCGACTTTATCACCAAACTCAGATGCGGCTCTCTTCGCTCTTTCGAAAACCATATTCTGTGCAGTGCACCATCCGTTTATGAAAGAAGTGACCAAAACTTTGCCCGCCTTTTTTTCTGGTTTCTTTTTCTTCTTTATCCACTTTGGTGGAAGGACATCGTCGGTGAAGGGTTTCCATAAAAGAATCAACGATCCATCCTTATCGATCTTGGTGTAGCCTTGCTTCTTAAACCATGAGGCTTTCATCCAGAATGGCCATGAGACTCCCCATGCTGCCATACCCTTTCTACCTAGAGATTTTACATCGTCTTCGGCCGCTTGAAGCAAAGCTTTGCCTCCTCCTTTTTTCTGATAATTTCCGACTCCTTTTTTATATCCGTGAACCCAAATGCAGTGAACAAAATACAGATCCTTTCCATCTATAAATGAATATTCAACCGGAACATATTGAACCATGCCGCAGACTTTATGGTCATCTATCACCAATTTTACTCGCAGTCCTTTATCGCTCATCTTCTCACACCACAATTCCTTGTGGTTTCCTGCTTCCTTAATCTCTTCAGACCAATCTTCAAGGCAAACAAAAAATTTTTCTTGATATTCCTCATCCAGGTCAATGATTTCCATAGTTTAGGCCTCCTTTGCTGTAAAGGATCGCTTCATCGGTGTGTACGACTGACAAAAACATTATGTCGCTTGCAGAGCATACTGTCAACGGTGTATTAATAATCTAAATTTCACAAGCATCCATGCAGACTTATTTGGAGTTATAGTTATTGATGTCCGATTCATCATTGAATGCGTCTGACAAGCTAATGTAAGAACAGAAATTTGGGGGAAGAATGGACAAAAAATTTTTCTATTTGCTGCTAATATTTTTGTTACTAATATTCATAGTAGTCCTTGCCGGATGCAAAAAAGCTGAAGAATCCGTTCAAATCGAAGTTATCGATGGAATTCCTTATGTTATGAATCCGGAGCTGCCCTTAAAGGGAACCATCATTCTTGAGATGGAAAAAGCACTGGAGATCGATCCCTACAAGCGAGAGGAAATCGGAATACGCTATTTTAATCATGTCCGCGATGAAGATGGCGAGGTAATTCTTTTCGACTCGAGCCAGTCAGAAGCTCACAGGTTTGATGCACGAGGCAATTATCTGGGTAACCTTGTCCGCCTCGGACAGGGGCCGGGTGAATTCCGTCAGTATGCCGGGCTGCGGATTTACTTCATGAACGGCCAAATCTGGGCTACAGGGTGGCCGAAATGGTCAAAGTATGACAAAAACGGTCAGTATCTTGGTGAACAGAGACTGGAATTGATGCCGGAGGTTTTCGTGGACGATCACAGATGTATCGCCACGAAATCTAGAACGATTGAGGAAGACACGGAACATCGTCAAGTTATATTAGCCGATCTTTCGGTTCAGGAAGGAACAGAAAGAGAAATCAGTTTATACGAGGACACAAGAGAATGGATTATCCGCAAGGGGAGAAGCGCATTTGCCGATGAATGGGCAACGCCTGAAATCTATTATGATTACAGCGCCTTCAGCCAAAATGTTTTTATCGCCCTCAATCTAAACTATGAAATCTATGTCAAAGACCTGCAGGGGAAGACTCTGCATATTATAAAGAGGCCTTATGAGGTGGTAAAGGTTGGACCAAAAGAGAAAGAAATTATTGTTGACTGGGCACTGCAAAGTGATAGTTCTAAGTGGATCTTGGATGCCTATCCAGACACCCTGGTGGCCATCAAATCTGTGAAAGCTCTTCCCAGGGGATATCTGGCAGTCTACCGTGTTTCCGGTCCAAAAATATTTGAGATAGATGTTTTTGATGCGGAGGGAAGATTTGTCTATATCCTCAAGGCTTCGGATGAGGTCTCGATGGAGAAAGCCCGTTTTTATGATTTCGGTTTTTCTACCCTGGAAACCCGGAATGATTTCAGGTTTTATGTCGAGTACAGAGTCAAAAACCTTCCTGAGATTTTCACATCAGATTAGATCAAGTTTATCAATTTTGCTCACTAACAAATCAATCACAATAATCACTCGTATCTCAACGCTTCAACCGGATTGG
>SMTZ1_10000151_pt1 | contig 56398 bp, 51 predicted proteins | sample DeeMarSWOR136_30_FD_25667 | JGI IMG/M metagenome (IMG submission 25667) | reverse complement strand
CTGCTAGTTTTGCAATAGTACACATTCTCACGGGATTTATAGAAAAAGCTGATCTTATAGATCAACCTGCTTCAGCAATAATTGGAATCCGGCTCCATTTTGCTGTCTTGCCTATGATATTTATGCTTATCGCAGCTATAATCCTCTGGAAATTTTACACACTTACACCAGATAAAGTTAGAATGAATAAAGAAAAAATAATAGAAATGGGCTTTTAATCTTTTTTTCCATATTTTTTATAATTTTTTAAATATATAGTAAATAAAAAAAATTAGAAAATATAATTTAATTGACCTTTAATCGAATCTTAAGTTAATCAAATCATTAAAAAAAAAAGGTATTAAACTTAGATTTTTCTTAATTTCAATCTCATAGATTAGGTCTTTGAGTAAATACGTTCAAAAAATCTAAATAATAATAATACCTTGAAAAATAATAATTAATGCAAGAGCTATAATTGCTATGCTTGTTGCAAAAATCATCCCTCGTTTAACTTCAGGTGCAAGACTGTCATCAACTATTCCTCCTATAAAAGTAGATAAAGCAACTAATAACATCCCTGATTCTATAAAAAATCCAGAGATTGTGCCGATTACACCTAATGTACGTATATAGTTTTCAGCCTCTTGAGCAGTATCAACCTCGGTGAAAACTGAATATAAATTACGTGTCATCACAAGTATAATACCTAAGATTAATAAAATTATACCCAATGCAAAAATCTTAATATATTTTTTATCAAATAAGGTTCTAAATGATTGTTCTGAAATGGATCTCACCATTTTAAATTGGTAAGTATGAGATATTAATAATATATTTAAATATTTCTAATTTTAGAAAAGATTATTCTTAACTTATTCAGAGTTGGGTGAAATTCTAATCTTTTTTTTTTATTATTTATGGATAATTTAAAGGTTAAATTAACTAATTTTAATAATAACTTCTATTACTTTTTTAAAAAAATAGCAAACAAAAAAAAATTAGAAAATAAAATCTAATTAACCCTTAATCTCTTTTCCCTGTTTGAGTTTATCTAAGTCTTTTTCTTGAAGCTCTCGTCTTTGCACTTTTCCAGTCATGCTAACAGGCATCTTTCTGACAAATTCAGCATATTTGGGTGATTTCCACTTAGCCATATTCTCCCTCGCCCATTCTTTAAGTTGTTCGCTAGTTATATCTCGATCTGCTTTAAAGCCTTTCTTAAGCGTTACCCATGCCTTAACAGCTTCACCTGTCATCTCATCAGGTATTCCTGCAACTGCGACTTCATCCACCATTTCATGATGACCCAATAATTCTTCTACCTCTTTTGGAAATACAGAATGCCCTGAAACTTTAATTAAGGATTTTTTACGATCTCGTATCTCGACCCAGCCATACTCATCCATAAATCCTATATCACCGGTAAGTAACCAACGTTTTCCACCCCAATATTTCAGATTATCCTCTTGTTCTTTTTGTTCACCTAAATATCCCAACATAATATGTGGTCCTGCACAACAAATTTCTCCTGTATTTTCAATACCAAATCCTCCCCTCTCTCTGGTTCCATCACAGATTGGACCTGCCTCAAAATTATCTGAAGGAAAAATAGCCCAATCAGCTCCCGGAATTGGTAATCCTAATTTTCCAGTTTTTGTTGGTCCCCAAAAAGGAGCAATACTTTGCATTGGGGATGTCTCAGTTAAACCATAACCAGAACGTATTGGACAAAAAATCTCTTCAAAAGGAATTCGGATAAAATCATGGAGGGGCCCAGCGCCTTGCGTAGCATATTTCATTTTTTTCCAGAAGTCATATTTCTGCTTGAATTTATCTACTCCCATGTCATTGACAAAATCAGTAAGCCTTTTAAACAACATTTCAACTCCAGTATATATAATTCCCTCAGGAGCATCAATCTTATTTATTGCCTCACATAAAGCATCATCTGAAGGCGGTTTTGGGAATAGAAGCATAGTCATTCCTAATCCAAGAGCAGCATTCATTACACAAGTTAATCCAAAGCTATGAAAAAAAGGGATAGAGCCAATTGTTATCATTCCTGCTTTCAAATTTGTCCAAGGTTTAGCCATATTAAGATTAGCACTTAGATTCGCATGTGAAAGCATTGCTACTTTTGGTAATCCAGTTGTGCCCCCTGTCATAAGATATACTGCTGGATCTGCCCAGGGGTCAATATCTACCTCAATTTCTTCTGGTTCGGTAGTATCAATTATATAATTCATCCAAATAACCTTATAATACTCAGTCTCATTAGGTATTTTATCTTTAGCATTAGGAATTGCTAGTTTTACTAGAGTTTGTTCATTAACTGTCAAAAAGTCGACAAAATTTGAAGGTATCACAAATTTTACACTTGTTTTTGGGAGGACATCTTTAGGGCCAGCAATATACAGCATATCCATCATAACAAACACTTTCGCCTCAGTCATTGTTAAGGAGTGCAAAAGTTCCATTGGTTTATATGTAGGATTGATTCCTTGGACAATTGCACCAATATATTGGCAACCCATATATGCAACAACAAAGTTTATGGAATTTGGAAGGTCAATCGCAACAACATCTCCTTTTCTGATACCTAGTTCTTTATAAAGATATGTTCCAAATCGTTTGGCATAATTAAATAAAGTTCTTAACTTTACTCGCTCTATATATGGACCATAGACAAATACACAGACGTGTTCATCCCACGTTTCAAAATCATTAGCAGCTTTTAAAAAATATTTCCATAATGGCAAAATTTCAACGTCTTCGATATCTTTTAATTGTTTTGGAACTCCCTCTGGCCAATAACCACCTTCCTCTGGTGGTGTAAACCATACTTTATTCTCGTCAACGATAAAATCATCTAAACTTGGCATTTTTTTTTCACTTTTAATAAATTTATTTTCAATTTTTTTTTCTATAGAATAATTTGTTATTAGTTAATTATGAATGATGTAATATGATATAAGAATTTAACTTGCTTTTGTATTTATTTAGAGTATTGCATTAAATAATTTAGCATATTTTAGATAAGAAAGGATAAAAACGAAAATGATAATTGATCTATGTCATACAATAACTATATAATGGAATAGATAAAATTACCAAATTTAAAAAAAAGTGATCATGTTTTTAAAATAGACTTGATTTAAACTTATTTTTTATTTCATCTAAATTGATATTTTCAATAAATAGATCATTATGTTTATCATCGACAGAGAGAGTTGTATTGGGCTTAATGACAAAATCATGTACTTTTGATTCTGTAAATAAGTAAGGAATTAAATCAATAGTTTTATTCTCAACATATATAATCCATTTATAATATCTCAATAGAATTATGTGGGAAATAGGTTTTAAACCCTTTTCTCGAAATTTTACTGGATCGTCTTTATTTAAAAAGAAAAATTTATAGTCTGAAGATGGATAAATATAAATTCCGTGGACTGATTTATCTATTCTATATACATTTTTAGATTTGTAAATGTCATAAAATATTAGAAGATTTTTTTCTTTATCATCGTAATAATTACTATTTTCTTCTATTAAAATGATGCAATCATTCTTTAAAGCTATATAATGTTTTTTTGAGGTATTATCGGCTACCTTTTGAACTAATAAATCGTAATATGATTCATATATTCTCTCGTTAAATGCTAGCTTGATATTATTCATAGTGTTTTAAAGATATGATAATTTTCTAATACAAAATAATTAAAAAAATATTTAAAAATATTCAAAAAAACAAATAATTAGTTATTGATGAACATCTAAAAAGAAATGGACTTAAGAGATTAAAAGTAGTCATCTTCGTCTTCAATATCGTAAGATTCTTCATCTAGTAAAGATTTTTTAGGAGTGTATTTCTTAGTTTCTTTAGTTTCTTTCTTTTGTGTTTTTTCCTTCTTTTCAAATTTTTTTGGCATAAAATCACACTCTACTTTATTATAGAGTTATGTTAGTATAATTTAACATAGTATTTAAATCTTCTCCCAAAATAAGTATTTGATTTTGGAGAGAAGATTTTCTCAAATATAAAGGAATTTAATAGAAAAAAAGTAAGCTAGCACACAATTCTCGCATATAACATTTGATTTGGATTGATGGAATGATAAACATTTAAATTCTTTTTTTCTTTGGGTTTTTTCTTTTTTATACTATCTTTATTTTCAGATTTTTTAATCATATATTCCCCCTCTAAATATTAATTTCCTAATTCTATCATAATCTTTTGTTATATTTAAACTTTTTTGCCCAATATGTATAACTGGGGGTTTAGATCAGACTTATAGCATATTAGGAATCTTTCCTTAATCTCCTAATAATTAAGACTTGGAAATTAAGCCTATGGAATAAGAGAGTATAGGAAATTAATACTAAATCATAATTTATATTTTTAAAAATAATTAGGGTTTAAAGAGAATTTTAAAGAAAAACAACTATTTAGTAATTAATAATAAAATAATATTGTTAAATTTTTAAAATAAAGCTTTAATCATATAAATTTAAAATGCTAACTTAATTAAGAGAAGATTTTTTATTTTAAAATGGGATTTAAAGATAAACTTCAAGGAAATTTAAAGGATAAACTAACTGAGCAAGAACTTTCATTTCTTCCACGTGGGTTCCAATCTTTAGGAAGAACAATTATCTTGAAGCTTAATGAAAAATTAGTGAATAAAAAAGAATTAATTGGAAAAGCCATATTAGAAATTTTGCCAAATACTATATCAGTTTATGCAAATTTAGGTAAAATAGTAGGGACTTTTAGAGAACCAGAAAAAATAGAGTTTATTGCTGGCGAAAACAATCCAATTGTTGAACATAAAGAACATGGAATAATTTATAGATTTGATATTACCCAGATTATGTTTAGCAAGGGGAATGTAAACGAAAGAAAGTTTTTAACAACTTTGGTGAATGAAGGAGAGATAATTGTAGATATGTTTGCGGGTATAGGATATTTTTCTTTACCAATTGCGAAACATACTAAAGTAGAAAAGATTTATAGTATTGAACTTAATCCTGAATCATATAAATTTCTAATAGAAAATATAAAAATTAACCATCTAGAAGGAATTATTATTCCTATAAAGGGAAATTGTAGAGAAGAGGTTTTGAAACTTAATAAGTCAGGTATTAGGGCAGATAGAGTCATAATGGGAGTTTTTCCTGCTCCAAAAGAATATATCAAAGAAGCCTTAACACTCACAAATGATAATGGTACGACTTTTCATTATGAAGGAGTTGTAGAGAAGGATAAATACACCATATTATTTCATGATTTTAAAGAAATTGCTGTGAGAGAAAATTATAAATGTGAATTGAACTCATATAGATATGTAAAAAGCTATGGTCCAAATTTGTATCATACAGTTTTAGATATATTTGTTATTAAAAGTTAGATAATTATATTTATTGAAAGAGTTATATTAGATCTAAATAGGGAAATTTATAGAGGTATTTTCTAAAATTGACAGCAAAGGTAACTATTGGTCTCGATTACAGTCATAATAATATTTTGACACTAGAATCTTCAAGTTTTTCAGAGTTTACTCAATTCATATTTAGATCAGGATATAAGATTGGGAAACTTGAAATAGGTTTTGACAATATCGACAATCTAAAAGACTATAACGCTGTTATTATTTCAACTCCTAAAAATGTGCTTTTAACTCCAAAAGAGATTGAATCCATGGAAACATACGTTAAAATGGGAGGAAGTTTATTAGTTGTAAGTTCTAGTGGGGGTGATTATTCAAATAATACGAATTTAAATGAGTTAACTCGTAAATTTGGATTTGAATTTGAATCAGATGAAATAAATGATTCAGTAAATTTTGTTAATATGCAAAAGCGACCTATTATCACTCGATTAAAACCACATCTTATAACAGAACAACTTAAAAAAAATGTTTTCTCAAGTTCCTGTTCTATTAAAATATTAGATTTTGTAAATGAAGATAAGAATGTTAATGTTGAAGGGATTTTAAAAGCAGGACTAAATTGTTGGCGAAAGAGGTTCAATGGAGAAGATTGGATTGAAGAAGATAGTCCTAAAATTCCATTATTGGTAGTAGCAGAATACTATAAGGGTAAAGTAATAGGACTTGGAAATATAAGCATATTTTCTTCACTTGCCCATGAGTATGGATTCTCTGCTTTAGATAATGATATTTTAATTGCCAATATTTTAACTTGGTTAATAGAAGATATTGAATCTAAAGGAAAAGTATTATCATTTGAATTAAATCTTGATTTATATTATTGGTTAGAGAAAATTATTAAAAAAGAAAAATGGGAAGATGTTTCTGATCTAATTAATGTCAGTTTAAAATATTTCAAGGATAATTATGAAGAAATAATTGAATCAATTAAAAAATTAAGACTAGAAAGATTAGAGAAAAAGAAAATATATGAAATAGCAAAAAAGAAGGCTGAAGAAACAGAAGCGGAAATTCTTGAAAAAGTTCCTGTTAATGAACGAAAGAAAGAAGATCTCGTAGATATTATGAGTGCTTTAGAAGAAATAACTGGAGAAAAATATGAATACTCGATAGATTTTGAAGAAGAAGAGAGTATGGATGAAGAAGAAGATGAAGATGATAGCGAGGAAGAACGATTATCTCTAAACTATTCAGATGAAGACATTGAAGATTTTGAAAAAGATAATTCTAAAAAAGCCATATGGCATGGGAAGCCAACTAAATCCTTTAAAGAATGGCTAAAAAAAAAGTCTGAAAGGTAATTCAATAATAAGAAAGCAAAAATTAGAAATTGGATCTATTATTCTTAATTTTTAGGATTTAAAATATTATGGAACGATTTCTATTTGTATTAGGATCAAACTGGCAACTTTCAATTGCAGAACTCGATAATTATTTAAAATATTCTCAGAATAAGGGAAGAATCACGGATTATTCTGCTAATATAGCAATAGTTGAATTCGAAACCCTGCATGATGACCCATATTATATTAATAAACTCATGGAACTACAATTCACTTTAGGGGGATGTCAAAAAATTGCTCAAATATATGATTTTATTGATATTAACACAATCCAAGATGCTTTTCCAGTTCAAATAAATAAATTCAAATACGTAGAGAGAACAAGAAAGAAAATCCAACAAATTCTTGATAATATAATAATAGGAAAAAAAGGTATTTTCCCCCAAGTTTATGAAAGTATGTTTTTTGCAGTTTCAATTTATCCCAATCTTTATGATGAAAAATATTATTCTGATATTTTAGTTAAGCATTTCTTACCTTTTCTTAATAAAAAAATAATGGAAATTCTTATAACAAAAGGATCTAAAAAGACGTTATATTATCAATATCCTGAAAAAAATATAAAAAAAGGTAATCTAAATCCAATATTTCCCCATCATTTAATTAAATATGATTTGTTTCAAGAAAACCGAGCTGAAATAATTTTTGGGTTTACTGAAGAAGGTGTATATATTGGAAGAACATTTACTGCTGATGATCCTAATTTTAAAAAGCAGGTAGATGAAGATAGACCATATACAGAATTTAAAAGCGCTATCTCTCCAAAGTTAGCATTAATTATGTTAAATTTTTTGAATTTATTTGTTAATAGAGAGGAAAAAGTAATCCTTGATCCTTTTGTGGGGAATGGGACAATTCCATTATTCGCTATTTTACAAGATTTTCAAATTTATGGCTCTGATAATGATTCTCAAAAAGTAAATAATACTATCCGAAATATATATTGGCTATTGGAACTATTAGAAGAAGAAATACCTCCATTTATGAATAAAAGAATTTTAAAACATGATGCAAGATTTTTAACTGAGAGATTTGAACAAAATTTCTTTGATGGTATATGTACTGAACCTGAATTAGGTCCATTTTATAAAGAAAAACCTTACTATAATGAAGCAAAAGAGTTGATTGATACTAAATTAACTCCTTTATATGATGCTTTCTTTAAACAGGCATACATCATCCTAAAACCTAAGTCTAGAATTAGCTTTATAGCGCCAATTATTAGTACTGTGGATGGAAATGATATTCAAGTAAATATTGAGAAAATAGCTATAAAAAACAAATTCGCACTTGCTTCATTTTTGGATCTCAATAGAATTAATAATAAAAACAATCAAAAACTTAAATTTCGTAAGCAAGATGCAAAAACGATGATTGATACAAAAAAAGGGCAGACTATTAAAAGGAAACTTTATATTTTAGAAAAAAAATGAGGAAAAATGGAATTTGGTATTATTTTAGACAAAATTGAAAAAGAATTAGAAGGAGATGCCCATTTAGACGAATTAGCTAAAAAAAAGCAAGATCCTTTTAAAATTTTAATATCAACAATGTTATCGGCCCGAACGAGAGATGAAAATACGAGGATTGCAACAGAGAAATTATTTGCTAAATATAATACTCCAAAATCCATTTTGCAAGCAGATATTGGGGAACTTGAGCAGCTTATAAGATCCGCAGGATTTTATAAAGTAAAAGCTGCTCGTATAAAAGAAGTATCAAATATCTTAATCGAAAAATATAAGGAGAAAGTTCCCGAGAATTTTGATGATTTAGTTAATCTACCTGGTGTAGGACACAAAACAGCTAATTGTGTGTTAGTATATGCCTTTAAAATACCTGCGATTCCTGTAGATACTCATGTACATAGAATTTCTAATAGATTAGGTTGGGTAAAAACGAAGAGTCCAAAGAAAACAGAAGAAAAACTTAAAACTACAATTCCAAAAGATCTTTGGTTAAAATTAAATAGAATATTTGTCAGGTTTGGACAACAAATATGCTTACCAAATCGCCCTAAATGTGAGATATGCCCTATAAATGAGATATGTCCCAAAGATTTTTCAATGGAATTGGAAATTAAAGATAAAAAGAGAAGATCTTAATAATAAAGAAAATCAGTATACAAGAGTAATTCTTCGCCTACGCATATATATGAAATATCCAAAAAGCATTCCTACTAATAAACCAAATAGATGTGCCCATAAATTAATACCTGGTGCTAAAGAGGTTATAATAAACACCACTAAATAAAGTGATGCAAATAGCAATAAACTTCTGTCTTCTGTAGCCACCAAAACAAATACAGCACCAATTAATCCAAAAATAGCTCCAGAAGCACCTAAACTTATTATATCCAACGGGAGGAGTAGTAAAGAAAAAAGATTCCCAATTAAACCTGAGAGAAAATAAATCATTAGAAATTCCCATTTAGGAACATTAGGATTATTTTCTAATGATGCACCAAATAAAAGTAAACCAATCATGTTTGAAAAGATATGAGAAATATCCACATGGAGAAACATGGAAGTGAATAATCTCCAGATTTCATGATCATAAATGATATTTCTATTAATTTGTACAAATAATAATGTATCTTCCCATGGTAAAATAAAAGTAAAATTGATGAATATAAATACATTTAAGAAGATAAGAGTTAATGTGATTCTAGCATCTTTTAGAGTATTAGCATTTAAAACCATCATATCAATTAAACCAATAAAACAGTTAAAAAAAATTATGGCAAAGTATAATAACTTGTTTTTATATTATTTTTTTAACATAAGAAGTTGATGATATTGGATAAGGACGACAGATTAAAAGAAAGAATTAATTTAAAGAAAAAACGTCTTTTTGACTCATTAATTATTAATGAAATTTTAAAAGACAAAAGATTAATCCAAGCTTTTATGGATGTCCCCTTAGAAGATTTTATTCCTGAAAAATTTTTAAGTTTTGTTAAGTTATATGAAGATGTTCCTAATCTCTTTTATTATGATGAGCAAAACCCGCGTAGTTATAGAACGATATCAGCTCCTCACATGATTACTATTATGCTTCAAGGATTAGCATTAGAAGATGATGATGATTTATTGATTTTGGGAGCTAAAAGTGGATATATTGCAGCATTAGCACATAAATTAGCACCTAAAGGCGAGATTGTAATTCTTGAAGCGAATTCAGAAATTGCGAAATTTACAGTTGATAATTTAAAGAAATTAAATCTTGATGAAAATGTCTCTGTTATTGTTAAAAACCCTCTTAATGGTATGCCAGAATTAAGTCCTTGGCAAAAGATCTTGGTAACTGGAGCAATTGAACAGCCACGAATTTATCCTTTATTAACTCAACTTGATAAAAATGGTGGGGTTTTATTTGCCCCGATAGGTCCCGAAATGGTACAAATGTACACACAGATTCTAAGGCAAGGTGATGATTTTTTTGGTAAAAAACAGCTTCAAGTGAAATTTTCTCCGCTAATCACTCAATTAGAATTAAATGAATTAGAATTTATCGCTGATATTGACGAATTTGAGAGTAAAATAGAATCTAATGCATTAGGTGAAGAATTTAGTCAAATATCAAGAAATGTTAATATCAAGTATACAAAAAACATACTTGATGATGTTAAACAGGAGCATCATGTTAATATTGGGTCTATAGAAAAAGATCAGAAAGATTTAGTATTGAAATACCTACTTGCTATAGAACTAACTCTTAAAAATTTAAGAACAGAAGAAGATATTAGAAGATGTTCTGTATTCATTGATGATTTAGAATCTAAACTGGATGATCTCAAAAAATACAAAAAAATCTTTGAACTTAAAATAAAAAGAATGCAAAACATCTTGAATGAGATAAGATCATTTATGATTGTTCGAAAAGAATTAGAAAAAAAATCTATAACTAATTCAGATATAATTAATAAAAAACTTGAAATTATTAACAAACAAATCGAACAAATTAAGTACTTTATGGAGCTAATCAAGGAAGATATACAAAGAGTTAAAACTCTATATTAGTATTGTTAACTTGAAACACTCTTTTGATACCTTTTTTTAAAAAAATTTTTTTATTATTTTAAAAAATTTAATACTTCCTTCATAAAATCAGGTAGATCATCCGGAGTTCTTGATGTAATTAAATTTTTATCTATTACTACCGCTGAATCCTCAAACTTAACTCCAGCATTTATCATATCATCCTTTATTGCAAAATAGCTTGTTGCTTTCCTGCCCTTGACTATCTTTGACGATATCAATACCCAACCTGCATGACAAATAGCACCCACTAGTTTTCCTTGATCATTAATTTGGGAAACAAATTCCAAAATATCTTTATCTCGCCTTAAATAGTCTGGATTTTTGGTGCCACCAGGAATTATAACTCCATCATAGTCATTAGGATTAGCGTCTCTTATTAATTTATCAGGTTTGATTGGATAACCGTGTTTTCCCTTAATCTCTCTTCTATGTAGGCTGATTAATTCTGTTTCATGCCCAGCTTCCTTCAATCTAATACGTGGGTAATGAAGTTCAAGATCCTCATACCCATCTGTTGCTAAAATCGCGATTTTTGCCATTTTTTTTATTTACCTAAACCAATCTTTAAAAAATTCTTTCTTTTTTGATACTTTTTAGATTATAATTGAATCTACTATAAGTTATAAAATATTTGGGATAATTTAAGCGATATTGCTATAATTTAAAAATCCAATATATATGACTATTATTGCTATTATGATCATTAGATAATTATATGGAGGAGAGATAATTCTACTCGGCGTTTTTTTCTTATAATTCTCATAATGAATTCCAAATTTTGGAATAAGGACATATTTTTCTAGTAAAAATCCTTCTATTTCTATTAATACAATTAAAAATGGACTAATAATTAATGCTACAAATGAATCAAATATAAAAGTTAAGCCTATAAAAATTAATAATAATGCTGTATATTTGGGATGTCTTGTAATCTCATATACGCCCTTAGTAATAAAATTAAAGTCAATTCCTTTTTGTTCATCTTTTTTTATACTATTCTTCACTAAAGTATATATCTTAATACCAAGAACCAAAAATACTATACCTAATATCATAAACCAAATCCAATATTGCTTGAAATAGCTAATATTTTCAGGAAAGAGTAATTGTAGAAAGCTTGAATTAATAACTGGAATTAAGTATATACTAACAGCCCATATTATTTGATAAGTCTTGTAATAAAGGCGTTTAAATTTATTAATTATATGGTTTACTTTCAAGAGAAATATACAATTAATAGTATAATTTAATATGAACACAATTAATAAAATTACAATTATTAAAATCATAAATCATCGCTTTTTGAATAACGGTTATCTATCCATATTAATATTTTTAATATTTAATATATTCCATATTTTTTGGCAGTTTCAATAAATATTTTTACATTCTTCAAAGGTATTTCTTGAAAAATCACTGTACTCGGCCCTAGAATGAAATGCCTATTTTCTTTAAAAATTTCTAAAAGCTTTTTAACATGATTCTCAACTTGTATTTGAGTTCCAAACGGTAAGATATTACTCACATCTCCAAATCCAATAACTACAAAATTTGGATAGTTGTCATTAATATACTGAGGATCAGCCCCTCCTTCCCATCCTTGAAGTCCACGGAATCCAACTCTCTTAAATAAGGGTATTAGGTCTGTAGGATCTCCATCAGTATGAATTTGAGGTATAATGTTAGCATCTAAAATGATTGAATTAATTCTTTTATAATAAGAAAGATAATCTCGACTCCATCGTTCGGGTGAAATCATAGGGCGTCCTTTAAACGCGATATCATCCAGAATTGTAATTATTTTTCCTTGATCTTTGGTAGCGTGTATTAAACCTTCGATATTTATTTGAGTTAAATCAGCATAGAATTTTATCAATTCTTTATATAACTTTGTTCTCATATGAAAATTCTTAGCAAAATTAGTCATACCCATTCCTTGCCAAACTCTATCAAAGATTCCTTCAACCATTAATACTGGAAAGATATGAGTTGATAGCTTTCTATAATATTGAAGTGTTTTTTTAATAATATTTGAGTGGTCTATTATTTTTAGATTTGCTCTTAAGTCAGTTAAAGTTTCTATTGAATGTATATACCCTCCTTCATAATAAGATGTTTTTCGCTTAATTATTTGACCATCTTCCTTAATCCTCAAAATTCTTCCGTTATTTTGACATATTTTAACAGCTTTACATTTAAAACTTGGTGGAAAAGGTGCAAAAACAGAGTCAAATCCCAACGCGAGAGGAATATCATAATAGTAGTTATTAAATAATACTCCAGAATAATCTCTTAATATTTCATCTTTGTATTTATTGATAAATTCCTCTCGTATATATTGTACATGAGTAGGGACTCTATCTAACCTTTTTCGTGCTTTATTTTCATAGACAGCAAGATATCTCTCACGAGCATTCATAAATTCTAATATTTTAAAACTAGTTCTATAAAATAATTCTAATTGAAATTAATTAAATTTATTTCTTAATTTAACAATATTATATAAAACCCGAGGTAATTACGATGGATGAGGAACAACCAAGGTTAAGTAAAGAAGTACAAGAGTTATTCTATGAAGTGTTGTTTAAAAGGATATTGGATATTATGAGAAAACCAGAAATGGATTTAGATCCTTTTGGTGAAATGATTAATAGACTTTCAATCTTGTCTGGAATTTTTAGCTTTAGAGCTATGATTTCTCTAATTCCAGAATTAGTAGCCTTCGCTATAAGATATGGAATGGAAATAGAGAAAGCATATGAAGAAGATCAATTGGATATAGAAAAAGACATACAAGGTTTCGATGAAGAAGGCCAAAAAGAGCGTATATCAAGGATCCAGAAGGATGTTGATAAACTAAATATATATTTATAATTATATCCACATTTTAACCAAAAAAAGAAGAAAAAAATAAAATTGTTTTAAAGAGATATTACTTAAAATTAATCATATTTACTTTTAAAATCCTTTAATTTATTCATTACTTCATCATACAATGAACCAACAATGATTTTTTCTCCGAGGGCTTTTAATTCCTTAGCATATGCTAGAATTTGATGAAGAACTGGTCCAGGTGGGAATTCATCTCTTCTTCTTTCTAATAAACTTCCAAAAACTTCACTGCTTGGAGCTCGATCAACAGCTTTGTATAAATCTATAAAGATATCATGTATTTTTCCAGCTTGAGAATCAGCTACATGTGCTTTTGGAGTTACTGTACCTGCTGGAGGCCCTTCTGAAGAACTTGAAGAAGCTGCTCCACCTCTGCCTAAAACAATAACAACAGGCTCCGAGCGAGGATAGTCTCCTGTACCAGAACAATTATAATTAATACTCACAGATGCTCCACCTTTTATCTCAGCAACTTTTACATGTAATTCTGATAGATCTCCAACTTGTACAACTTCATGAGTTGTACCTTCAGGTGGTTTAAATTCAGTAAGACTAAAACCTGTAGGAATAATATCTTTAACTAGTACATTTTCTAACTCAACATCTCCTTTATTTTGGACTCTAACTCCAATACTAAATTCACCTTCAGTGAGGCCAGGTTTAATGCTTTTAAGTGTTTTTAATTTACGTTTGACATACCTCACTTTCAATTCTGGTTCCTCAACAGGAAATCTAATAAATGAACGGCCTTCTATAGAGCTATTAATCTCAATTTTCACAGGTGTCATGTATTTTATTTCGGTAGGGGGTCGTGGATTCCTTGCTAAAAGAGGGTATGAGATGATCATTTGTTTTCCTGTAATAAATTCCTTTGAGAGATTATTTAATTCAACATATATTTGATGTTTCTTTGAAAAATCTTGATCACTCGGATCTACTAATATTTTCTGCACGAATTCTTCTCTTGAACTGATATCAATATCAGCTAATATAATTTTTATATCTTTAATTAAAGGAGGTATATAATCAGCAGGGATCTCATCTGATAAGAAAAATTTATTAATTGCTGAGGAACCCTCGTTTACTATCTTATTTGTAATTAGCATGTCTGTATTAGCGTATGCATCTACTTCAGGTGGATTCATAGATTTATCAATAGTAGCACTGAGTACTTCATAAATAGTCGATTCTTTTATAATTTCTCCAATAACTCGTGGAATCACTACAAATAATGGTGTAAACCCTATTTCAGAACTTAATTCTGGTACATCTTTTGCTTCAACTTGAAAATTGAAATCCCAAGCTTCATCAGGATTTAAAACTCTATCTGGAGTTTGAGAAACCACTGTTTCAACACCTGTTGGTATTGTTTGCGATACTTTTACATCTTCAAGTCTTACTTGGAATCCAGATTCATTAATAAATTCAATATTACAATCCCACATACCAGGTTGAGCGCCCTCATCTCTATCAATTCCACTCATTGAATCAGTGAGCCCTCTCACTTCCGGATTAATCATTGTTAATTTATAATTATTAATTAAATAATTTACAATTAATACCCCAAGCTCTTGAGAAGTCAATTCTTTTATGTTCACAGTGAAGAAAATCTCAAGTTCTGCATTATTACCTGCCTCTAAAGAAGTTAACTGCCAGTCAAGTACTCGCTTCCCATCCTCATCTTTTAAATTTGCTTGTCCATTAGTTGGAGGTCTCATTTCAATTGATTGAATAAATGGTGGAATATCCCTTTTAACTTTTATATCTAATATTGGTAAATTCAAGGGATTTTTAAGAATGAGTTTTAAACCACATTTATTATCTGTCTTATAGAGAAAAGTATTGTTTACTTTACTTGAATCAGATTTATCTGTGTCAAATATTTCCTCAACCTTTAAGGAAGAGTGTTTAAGATCTTTTATTTCATATTCTTTAGTAAAATTTTGGGTGGGATTCAAGGTTCCTACTGTAAGTTCTTTCGATTCTAATGAAGTATTTATATTTTCTTTAACATTACAATTTAGATTCCATAATCTACTTCTCTGTGTTGGATTTTTTACAACCAACGTCCCTTTACCGGAAATTTCTTTAAGGTTTTGTTTACCATCGAGAGATATAAATTCTCTTTCTGTCACATCAATAATTACGAGGTTTTCGGACATATGATAATCTTCTCGTATTTTTTAATAAAAATTCTATACTATATTTGTTATCAAAATTTTTTTAAATAATAATAAAGCACAAAAATATAAATCTTGACTTTCCCAAAATCTATTATTCATTCTTCTATTCATTATTATAATTACATTAGCATATAACATCGTGGTTAATAATCGTTTTTGGGAAGTTATTAAAAGATTTAATTTTTTAATGAAGTCTTCTATTGAGGGACCAAATTGCTTGGATATCTGTAATGGAGATTGCTGTTCAATAAAAATTGATGTTCCCAAAATTTTAGCTAAAGAATACATAAAAAGAGGTTATGCTACCAAAGAAGATTTTATTAGAAGTGATACTTTTAGCTTCAAATTGAGATTTGATGAAAAACAAGGAAAATGCTTCTTATTTGATAAAGTGTTGAATGGTTGTAGTGTTCACGAATCAGGCATTAAACCTCCCCAATGTTGGATATATCCGACGAAATTTTCTTATTCGGAAAATGTTCAATGTAAAAAAGCAAATGGATGGAAAATAATTAATCCGAAGAATACTGAAGCCGCAGAAGAATTGCTTAAGTATTATGTTTTCCTCTGTCAACTTGAAGCCAAGAAAGAATTGAGAATTATTAGGAAAAATTTCAATAAGAAAGACTTCATAGAAAATAATTTATTTATTAATTTTTCTCCACATCAAATTGCTGGGTTTAAAATTACATGGGACGGAGTCAAAATTTTACCTGCTGAAGGAATATCTTTGCAATTAAAAAAATTTTGTCTAAAATATAATCCGAACTGTGATTATATACCACAGAATTTCTTGGAATGTGAAAAAGTATGTAATATTATTTCAGAGAAATTAATTGAATTCTTTCAAAAAAGCTTTTTTGATTATCTTATAAAAGAAAGGCTTGATACTGATGGAGAATATCCTCTATATAAATTATTAGAATTTAATAATAATTTTTAAAATCAATAAGAATTTAAGATTCTTTTTTGTCTAAATATTTGAGCTAAATTTTTACATATTTATAATTATTATTTTTTGTGATATTTTCTCCATAATACACCATTTTAATAATACTTGGATGATATTGAAATAACATATAAGTAATACATATAGGTGTATCTTTTCACAAAAAAGTGTGTGTAATTATGTCATTAGGAGAGAGAACTTTAAATGAATTGGCTAAAAATGTGTTTTCTGAGAAATATAAATTTATAGAGGGGCCTATTCAATTTAAAGGAGCTTCTGGTAAATTTTGGAATTTTGATGCTGTTGTGAAAGACAGTTCTAATGTTTTTGGTATATTTATTCGAGATTGGAAAAGAGAAATCTCTATAACGCAATTACGGCAATTACATAAAGCTTGTATTGATACAAACATTCAAGGGGGAATCATGATCTGTAATATCATAACCGATTTCTCTCGAGAATACAGTTCTCAATTTGGACTTCAATTACTCAGCAGAGGGCATTTAATCTCAACACTTCGTAGAAGGAGATTCCAGAATGATTTTTAAGAATTTGGATTGAATTAAAAATTCAAATCACTTTTTATAACAATTTATTTCCTTAGATGATACCGAATTCTTCTGTTGTAGTTATAAAAGTTTATAAATGATTAATTTAAACTATCTAATATAATTTTGAAAAAGAAATTCAAGGAATAAAAAGTGATCTATGTTTACCAATTTAATGAAGAAATTGGCGATTTTGAAGAAGTGGATATAAAAGAGAATGTTCCTTTATTTGAATTACTTGATTCAAATAAAATCTTGCTTTTTGTCGATATGCATAGTAGTAAAGTCTGGATATGGGAAGGTTCAAATACATCCACACGAGCAAAATTCATTTCTGCTCAATTAACTCCTCACATCCGAGATAAACATGATGTTTCTTTCACAATCACTTCAGTTGATGAAAATGATGAAACTGCGGCTTTTAAAATATTAGTGGGGCTCGTATAAGATTAAATCACACTAGTTTTAGTAAAATAAACCCAAATGGATAGATCAGAAGTTATTAAAATTTAATTTGACTTACTCTTTTTGGTATTGAGATAAAATAATTATGATAAGTTTGTTGTTAAGAAACTTATTTCTAAATTATAGAAAATGTAAAAAAATTTAATGAATTACTTTAAATAATTAAAGATTGAATGAAAAGAGAGAGATGGAGCAATTTAAAGATATAAAAAATATTCGAAAGAAAGTTTTTCGCCCTTATGGTAAAATCCTCTCAGAGAGTAATTTTGAAGAAATGGTAAATGATGCAAAAATAATGGTTCAAAATCTTATGAACCAAAAAGGAGTGATAGGAATTACGCTTAGTGGAGGTTTAAGTAGAGGTTATGGTGATGAATTATCGGAGATTGACTTAATTATTTATTTAGAGGATGATATTCATAGACAATGGTCAATAGGGATGGGTCCTATTCCACAAGGTGATATTCTATGGGATGGTAAATACTTTGATATTAAATTCCTTTCATTTCAAGAAGAAATATCAAAAGATTGGGATCTTTTAAAAAGATGGGATGCTTCCTATCAAAAAATCTTATTTGATCCCCTTGGAAAAATTGCAGATTTATTAGAACAGAAAGATAGTATCAGGGAAGAGGATTTGAAAAGGAAAATATTATCTACGGCACTTGATTGTTGCTATCTTGGTGTTTTTGTACCTCAACAATGGATTAAAAGAGGTGATCCTCTTGCTGCAAATCAAATTATTAATAAAGCACTAATGAGTTTAGTGGATTTAATATTTTTAATTAATCTTGAGTATCCTCCTTACGAGAAATGGGCTTTAAATTATTCTTATTCACTCAAATGGTTACCAAAAGATTGGGAAGTCAATATTTCAAACATTTTAATTGTTAAAGAACTTTCATTAGAGGAAGCTAAAAGAAGATGTAAATTATTTAATATAGTTTATAATGAATGTTGGGAAAGAATTGTCGGATTGGATTTAAAAGATTTAGGACCAATAGAAATAAAAGAACTTCAGGAATTATTATTTATCGCACAAAATTCGCCATTACCAATCGAAGAATTTGCAGCAAAATTCGAATTGAATTCCCTTTCATACGAACCTATATTTAAACTAACAAAGATTATTGAAAAAAATAATAAGAAGTTTATTCTGTTTGATATAGAAAAATTTCAGGAACAAAAGGAAGCAAATTTCGCTGATTTTCTTGATTGGAATAAAGATTTATTAGAAAAATTAACTTTAAATTAGTGAGTTAACTAAGATTATGGATCCTGGAAAAAGTGACTCAAAAGAAGACTATATCTTTGAATTTTATGACGAGGATTATGCAGAATCATTAGAGGAAGTAATACCTGAAATTGCTAAAGAATATAATGAAATTGATTTTAACACCGAATTGAATGAAGAACAACTTGAGATTGTTAATAATATAAAGAAACCTGGATCTCGTTTAATAATTGCCGGGGCTGGTAGCGGTAAAACTAGGACAATTGTATATTCTGTTGCAAAATTACTAATATCCGGAATTAAACCAAGTCAAATAATGTTAGTAACTTTTACAAATAAGGCTGCTCACGAGATGATAAAACGTGTGGAATCTCTTCTTGGTAAAAGACCAAAAGGAATTTGGGCGGGAACATTTCACTCAATTGCTAACAGATTTATACGCAGATATGCAAAACTGCTTGGTTTAAAACCTAACTATACAATTATGGATGAAACAGATGCTAAGGGACTTATGAAACTTTCAATAGAAAAAGCAAATGTAAAGGAGATTGATGAACGCTTCCCCACATCAGCAATGACAAAAGCTATATTATCTTTTTCTATTAATTGCAATAAATCTATTCGAGATGTCATTCTTTGGAAATACAACCAATTTGATAGTGAAAATGTTATTAAAAAATTAGAGGAAGTCTTTAGAATTTACCGATCAAAAAAAGCCCAAGATAATTTAGTGGATTTTGATGATCTCTTAATTTATTGGAATCAATTATTAGATGAAAGATCTATTGCCCAATTGATAGCCAAGAACATAAAATTTATTCTTGTTGACGAGTACCAAGATACAAATCATATTCAAGATGAAATAATATATAAAATAGCTAAACAAAATCCAAGCTATAATATAATGGCAGTAGGTGATGATGCTCAGAGTATATATGCATTTAGGGGTGCTAATTTTCAAAATATTTTGAATTTTGAAAAAAAATATAAAAATTGTAAGAGATATTCAATAACTTATAATTATAGAAGCGTCCCTGAGATTTTACAGTTGGCAAACGATTCTATAAAAAATAATGTTAAACAATTTAAGAAAAATATGCGTGCTACACGCCAAAGTGGTATAGTACCGTTCCAAGTTAACTTGGGGGACGAAGAAGAACAAGCTCGTTTTATTTCGAATCAAATCTTAAACCTCCGCTCAGAAGGATATAACTTAAATGAAATTGCTATTCTTGTTCGAGCAGCATCTCATACCTTAAGAATTGAGCTTGAATTAAGAGCAAAGAATATACCTTATGAAGTTCGTGCAGGAGTGGCATTTTTTGAAAGAGCACATATAAAGGATCTTTTAGGACACTTAAGAATAATTGAAAATCCTTATGATGAAATATCATGGGCACGTGTGTTTTCTATAATTCCAGGTATAGGGCCATCATCAGGTAGTAAAATATTTGAAATGATTTCCAAATCAGAATATCCATTAGACTCACTAATTAATAAAATGTTTTATGCAGAAAAGTTGAAAGGATCTCGCATTTCCAAGGAAGGAATAAAAAATACAATAGCCCATATCAAAAAATTAATTGGATTTTCACCAGAAGATAATCCTTCAGAGGCAATTGCCAAATTAGCCTTTGTTTTAGAGGATCATATTAAATCGAAGTATGAAAATTGGCAAGACCGTATTGATGATTTGAAGCAATTGAGTATATATGCTCAAAGCTTTCCCTCTATTCGAAAATTTCTTGAGAATCTAAGTCTAAATTTATCAAACTTAGAATCTAAAACAGTTCGTTCAGGTGAGCGAACAGATGAGGAAAATCCTTTAATTCTCTCAACAATTCATAGAGCAAAAGGGTTAGAATGGCGTGTTGTATTTATTCCAATGTTGTGTGAAGATCAGTTTCCTTCTGGTAGAGTTAAAGGAGATTTAGAGAGTATAGAAGAGGAACGTAGAGTTTTCTATGTTGCAATTACAAGAGCCAAGGATCAAGTATATCTTATTTCTCCGACAATTAAATACACATATCGGGGTCCGCAAATTGTAAGATTATCTGAATTTGTTTCTGAACTGAATCCTAAAGTCTATAGAAAATCTTCAGTTGATTTTAAACCCGAAAAAAAAAGAAAGGGGAAAGATTCAAAAAAAGACTTATTTAAAACTGCATATGACTTGTTGTGAAGGATTTATGAGAATTAAAATTATTATTTTTTAAAAATATGAATCATTTCAAGGATAAGAAAACAAAAATCTACTAAATTAGATAACTCCTTGATATTTATAATTTAAGAGGTTTATTAAATTAAAAAACTAAGAGAATAATCTTAAGGTTAGATTAATACAATTTTTTATTTATTAGAATTGTATATAATATTTATTAATGGATATTAAGAGATACGACTAAAGATAAAAATGATAATTAGAATAAATTCTCTTGAGAGTACAATAGAAATTTTTTATGAGAAATACATCCATTTACATGGTTTCATCAAACTTGAGGCTGAAGATGAAAAAGAACAAAAAGAATATACAATAATTATTCAAGTTTTAAACGAACAAACAATAGCGGATTATGTTCTTACACGCCAAAAGTTAAAAAATGTAAGAATTACTGATTATATCACTGCGGAGCTAGAAATGGAATTACAATATGTTATACAAGGACGTCCAATAATACTTACAGAAAGAAATAAGAAATCAAAAAAGGAAAAAGCTTATACTACGAATGTTTTCTTTCTCATTGAAGATATCATGGAAAAGGGTGTATTAAAACCTCATTCAATGAAAATTTCTGAAATTCAATACGACAAAGCAGATTATCTAGAAAGCATTTTTACTCCTGATGGCATTTTTATGGGTTCATTAGCTTCCGAAGCTAATGTAAATGTATATTTTCCTTATAAATATTTAATGTATCATTTTTTCATAGCTGGAGCAACTGGTAGTGGAAAATCAAATTTAAACCAAGTATTCCTTGATGGTCTTCTTCAGCATAATGCAAATGTTATATTAAAAGGTAAGGGCACGAAAATCTCAATGCTAGCAATCGACATGCATGATGAATATGCAATGGGATGCAAAAAATTTGGAGTTCATGATATTTGTAAGGCAGTAGAATATAATAAAAAACTATTGGGGAGTTGGTATTATTTATATCCTAATAAAGGTGTACCCCCTGCTCCTATAAAAAGTATGGCGCAACCTTGTATAGTTAATTATCAAGAAATAAAACCAATTGATCTTTTCGCAACAGGGACATTTAACGACTTACAAGTAGGGGCTATTTACTCAGCTTATAATGAGGATCGTGAAAAATATATTGATAATCTTTTAAAAGAAGCGTATACTCCTGAAAAAGGATCACATAGTGACGCCACAATGGCGGCAGTAAGAAGAAGGCTTTATTGGTTAGAATATTCAGATATGTTTCGATCAAATGCAAGCAGCAAATTACCTGAAATCGTCAAGAAATTAGAGAAGGGTGGAATAATAATTTTTAATGTGTCTATGATCTCAGATTTAGAACAATTTCTATTTAATGGAGTATTGGCAAGAACTCTTTTTGACATCAGAAAAGCTTTAAAATCATCTACTGATATTTCCACTTTTAAAACAAAACTAAAAAACACTTTGCCTGAAAATTTTTATAAAAACTACGAAAGTTCAATTGATAAGTTATATTTAAAAAGTGGAAAAGAGGTTAAAGATCCAACCGATATGCCCATAATTATTTTTACGATTGAAGAAGCTCCGAGTATATTAAGACCAGAAATGATGAAATTCAGTAATGTGTTCAAGGATATTTCACGTCAGGGTAGAAAGTTTAACTTAGCACTTGAAGTTATATCACAACAATATTCACCTATTGATGATACTATTTTATCAAATATGAATACTGTTATTAATTTACCATTAAGATCAGATAAAGAGAAGCAATTAGCAGCAAGAACTATTGGGGGTGGAGTTCAACATAGTGATCTTGAGTCATTAACAGGAACAGTAGGAATTGCCTTAATTTCAGGAATTTGGCTCACAAATTTTCAAAAACTCAAAATTCCGCTATATGATGAATATTTTGAGAATGTTTCAAAAAGAATTTATGAAAATTATATTAAAGAAATTGAAGGAAGAGGAATCTCTCCACCACCTACTGGTCTTCCTTGATTTAAAAAATAAGGTGATTAATAATCTCTTTTAATTTTGAATTAATTTCTCTAAAAAACTCTCTTAATACAAGACCGAACGATAGCACCGATAAAGAAATTGAAATAATTCGGGATTTCATTCAGAGTGGATTATTATCCTATAATGATGAAGAAAAGCTTGAATTTTTTTCAGAACAAGAAATACTTTTAACAAAAGATTCTAAAGAAGCGAAAAAGTTATATCCTCAACTAAAATACAAAAATGCGGATAAAAATTATTATGAAATGGATTATATTCCAATTGAAAGAATATTAGAAGATTATATAGAAAATAGAATTAAAATCGTAGGATTTGATGAAAGTTCTAAGACTTGGCCTAATACAAGTAATTATGCGAAACTCTTAATATGTAAATTTGGAGAGGGTCAAATATCTTTTAAAGATGAGAAATATATAAAAGAAAAAATAATGTATAAGCCCATAACAGCATATATTGAAGATAATAAACATAAATTAACATTATATAAAGAAGTGATTGAAAATTTCATCAAAATAATAAAGAATAATTTTTATGCGGGTCCTTTAAAATCTGATATTGATAAAATTTATGATTGGTTTGAAAATTATAAAAAGATAATTAAAAATAAAATTGATGATAAAAGTTATAATCTTCCAAAACTTGAACATATAATTAATAGAATACGAACTTCTGATGAGATCCTTAAATCTTTAATAAGAATAAAAGAAGAAACTAATTGGGGTAAAAAGAAAAACATTATTTTTTTAGGAGATGGAATACATATGTTTCAACATTTCGAATTCCCTCCTAAAGAGTTCACAGACTTTTTTTACAACTTTATACAGAATTTTGATATTAAATATTATAGCATTTCTAAGAAGTGTTTATTACGAGATAAAGAAGGCAGGTTTATTTTACCTTCTTGGGAAAAAACAATTCTGAATTCTCCTTTTTTAGTAAGAATACCACAAATCCTACATTACACCAAAAGTATTACATTTATTACTCGATTACAAGCATCTGCTAGAGCTTTAAGGTTTGATATTCCGGATTATTTAGGCTCTCCAGAGGCAGTCAGTATTATAGAAAATCTTCGAGCTTTTTCTCCTCAAGGTTATCCACTATGTTTAAAAGATGCCCATTTTGCTAGTGAATTACTAGCCTCCGAGCGGAACAAATTTGAAAATCAATTCTATGAAATGAAATATAGTGAGCATACTAAATTATTTTTTCAATCTATTAGAGAAAAATTACTGCTAAAATAAGTAAGGTGAAAAATTTGGTAAAAATAATTCATATGGCAGATACTCATTTAGGATATAGAGCTAGGAGAGGAACAATTAACAAATGGGCAATAGATAATTATACTAAACCTTATGAGCAAGAGCTTTATGATACTTTTTTGAAAGTTATTGATGATATTTCCAAGGTGGAAAAACTTGATTTTTTAATACATTGCGGAGATATATTTCATCATCCCCATATTTACAGCTCTTATCCTCCTCCAGAACCAGCAAGAAGAATATTGAAGGAAGGACTAGATCTTTTTTTTCATAATACTAATAATCAAGTTCCTTTAATATATATTGAAGGAAACCATGGTGTCTTTAAGGGATATGATTACACTCCATTTGAATCACATATCAATAAAGATCAATATCCAAACCTGTACTATTTTAAAGAAAGGGATCTATTAGAAGCAATTAAATCGAACACATCTCTCTCATTGGAGTTCCCAGATAAAAAAATAAGATTTTATTTATTTCCTTATTTTGAATTCAAAAGTCATGAAACCTATAAAAAGGTTTATAATAACTGGATAGAAAATCAACAACCTCCTCAAAATGATAATTTTATAAATATTGCTGTGGCACATGGTTCTTTTACAAAGAAATATAATGAAGAAAGAACACTTCATAAAAAAGTTATGCAAGACGATTTTAATTATGATTATATAGCATTAGGTCATGAACATGGTAATAAAAAAGTGAGTAAGAATAGATATTATTCAGGTGGTCTGTTACCATTGAATTTTAAAGAGAAGTATGAAAATCAAGGTTATATAATTGTTGATATTGATGATAATACTAAAGAATTAAATATCAAAACAGTTTTCACAGATAAATTATTAAGAAGAGTGTTTGAAGTTTTTAAAATCTATGTATCTCCCCAAGATTCTTCAGGAGACCTGAAAAGAAAGATTGAAAAAGAGATAATTGTGAATAAATTAGATGAGGGTTTTGATCATAAAACTTCAGCAAGATTAAAATTTCTTTTTGAAGGAGAAATTACATTTGAAAAGAATTGGCAAATAAATGAATTAATGGCTAAGATAAGAAGAGAATTCTTTTCTCAACCTGAAAAATATAATATCCTACAATTAGTATGGAAAATTTCAGATGTATCTGAATTTATTGAGAATGACATCAGTCCTGGGATGATTCATGATTATATCCTTGAAAATCCTAATGAAGAATTTAAATTATTTGTTGAAGAGAAGCTAAGCGAAGATAAAACAAACTATAATATAGAGAAATTGACCAAATTTGGTATGAGTGCAATAAATCAAGCTTTAAAATTTATGGATAGAGAAAAGGAGGAATAATCAACCTATGTTAATTACTAAATTGAATTTTAAGAATTTTATGGGCTATAAACAATTAAGTCTGCCAAAAGGAAATAGTGAATTACCTAATGGATTGATTCTAATAAGTGGAAGAAATTCTTATGGAAAATCAACTATATTAGAAGGAATTCTTTTCGCATTTTTTGGACCTAAAATTTTTAAAGGTCGAAATGCCGCATCATTTATAACATATGGAGTTGAAGAAAAAGCCAAAATATATGTATATTTCACTCTTGATAATAAAAAATATTATATTTATAGAGTATGGGGAAGAACAGGCAGTATTACAACAAAGTTATTTGAATGGATAAAAAAGAAGAATGTATACCAAGAGATTAAAAAATTTAATGTAGAGAAATTTTTTGAGATAACTACTGAACAAGCTATGAGTACTGTTTTTGTTAGACAAGGAGAAGTAGAAGAATTAGCTAATAAAAAAGGAGCAGAACTAAGAGGAATGATTATAGACTTATTTCGCCTTAATATAATCGATGACGCTTTAAATTTATTAGATAAAGAATTAAAATCAAAGAAGTTTGCTAAAGAAAGATTAGAGGAAAATAGAGTTCCCATTCCAAGAATTCAAGAAGATATTACTCGAATTAAAGAAGAGATTAAACAATATGAGGAGATATTAGTTAAAAAAAATGCTTTCAAAGAAGATTATAACTTAAAAATCAAATCTTATCCTTCAAAGGAAATAATTGACGAATTGGAGAATTTGTATCAACAAGAGGAGATAACAAAAAGCAAATTTAATGCTTATAAAAATGACTTTGAGAAAAAAATCGAACAAAATAGGGGAGATTTTGAGGATTTAAACTCATTAGAAAAGATTGAACAAATTGAACATTCTTTGCTTGAAAGAAAAAAAGAACAAGTATCTAAAAAACAAGAATTAGAAGAGAAGAATCAAGCAACTTTGAAAGGTCTTGGAAAAACTAAAGGTAGAATCGAAGATATTGAGAAAAAGATTAGTAAAATGGAAAAGGGAATTAATAATCTTAGTAAAGGAGGGAAGGGTGCAACTATAAGATGCCCAACTTGCCAAAGTGAGTTAACTAAAGAACATTATAATACTATTATTCAAGAATTCAATAAAAATCTCCAAATTAATCAAGAAAAAATTAAAAAAATTACAGGAATAGTGAAAGGTTATAATAAAATATTAAAAGACCTTCAGAATGATATGGATATCATAAATAATAGAATTATATTAATTCAAACTCTAAGAAATGATTATCAAAATTTTAATAAATATCAATTAGAATCTCAGGAAATCAATAAGAAATTACAAGAATTTATAAAAAAACATAAATCTAAATTTAAAGATTTAAGTCAAATTGGTATTAAAAAACTCCGCTCTGAAATAGAAAGAATAATAACTGAGCTAAGTTCATTAGAAAAAGAAATTAAAGAAAAACAGCAAATCATTCAGAATAATGAAAACAGAATCGTTGACTTAAGCGAAGAGATTGATAGAATGAAAGAATTAGAGAAACAAATTGGAGTCCTTGAAATTGATATCGATCACATCAATAAAGCTAAAGAATTTGTAAGGCGATTTGTAACTGAATATATGGTAGTGAAACGTCTGGTAAAAAATATTGCTTTAACGACTAATAAGTATATTAAAGATTTTACTTCTGGTCAATATGGTGAATTATTACTTGACTTAGCTGGTACTAAAAAAACAGGTCTTGCATTAAAAATTAAAGACTATTTTAATGGCGAATATGAATCAATTGAGGTTCTTTCTGGAGGTGATCGAACAGCGTTAGGAATGGCTTTAAGATTAGCTATTAGTGAATTAATGAGCATTCTTAGACCCACAAAAGATTCTCCAAGAAGAAATCCAAAAATAGACTTTCTCTTATTAGATGAGCCTTTAGCAGCATTAGATGAAACAAGAAGAGAAAGAATTTTAAAACATCTGATAAAATCAAAAACGTTCGCTCAAATTTTTCTTATTACTCATACTTCAATTCCTTCTGATATCCAAACACACAAAATATTAGTAGAAAAAGACCACTCCACTGGTATAAGCCAGGCAAAATTCGAGGAAGCTTCGATTAATGTTCATTTTTAAACTTAAAAAAGTAAGTTAGGAATATGTTATTTAAACATTAACTCTGATACTAAATTTAGTTTAAAATTAGAATAAGAAAAAAAAATAATTAAGTAAGAAATTCTATAGATCTCTTGCTTGAACGGTTTTTCTACCGTTACCTTTTGCTCGATCAATTGCTCTATCAAGAATCCACATAATATATTCATTTAATGTGTTCCCATCCAGAACACCACTGCTTGTATTGCATCCCTTACCCTTAATAAAATCTCTTACTTTTGATTTTACAAACAAAGGCTCAGTTTTTGCAGCCTCAGCAGCACCTTTTTTAGCCATAATTTATCTTCCTCTTTTTATACTTTTTTTAATCTTTTTTAAAATTGGGTTTAATATTAATTTAAAATATTCTTTATTAAGTATTTATTTTTCACCTCTATTATTAAATCTTTGTGAAAAAAATCAGTCTCCCATATTTCTTCATAAATAATCGTACTGAATGACAAATTTTATAATAGTAAAAAAATTCCCAAAAAGAAAGAATTGCGTAGGTAATCAATCGAATTGTTAAAATTCTCTTATAATAATGATAAATTTTTGAAATGACGATTAATTTCTTGAGAGTTTGAATCTAGGTTAAATTTAAAGGTAATTCATTTAGCAATTCTTTTAGAATGCTATGAAAGAATATAAAAAAAAAGGTATAATATTGAAAACTTGTATAAATGAAGAGAGGTAATATATCTCTTTATTTTGGAGGAGCAAGTACTATCTCAATGCTTGAAACATTGTTATTTTGACCATTTTCTCCTTCTAATTGTTCTGTGCTTAATTTGATGTCTTTGTATTCTGTACCTTTTAAGAAACGATTTCTCAAAATTTCACATACATCAACCGCATGGGAAATTGCTCTACCACGAGCCTTAACGGTACATTCCTCACCTTTGTTAAGGATCATCATAGTCGCCATGACATAATTCATGGTTGGGCGACGACCAACAAAGACAGAATTTGCTTCTTTTGACATTTTTATTTCCTCTTTGTTTTTTATTTTTTATTGTATTTCTATTTTTTTTTAGCTGTTTTGTATTTAAGTATTGCGTATTAATATTTTCCCGTAATTTAATTAAAATTACGGCAATAACAATTCACTGAAATTTAAGAGAAGTTTTAAATTTTATTGTATGATTAATAAAGATTTTAAATTTCCAATTATAAATTCAATTCTTTATTTTAGATTTTACTAAGAAAACCAGAAAAAAATTAAAAAAAATTAATTAATAAAAGTTATAATCCCTTTAATTTTACTCCCAGAAAAAATAGAAACCATGAGAGGAAAAAAACAATCAACGCAATTAACATCCAAAATTCTTCAGAAGTGAAATCTAAAAGTTCAAATTCGGGTAATATATTATCTGGTACTAAGAAAATTTGATCAACTATAATAAATATCCCAAATACCATCAAAAGGAGTGTTATAATTACAGTAATCTTACTTGGAGGAGTCCAACCGATAATAATTCACCTATTTTCTTGTTTTTTTAATTTTTTTTGAACTATTAATATAATTTAAAGTATAATAAAATAAGATAAATTCATATTTAAAGAAGATAGATTAAATATCGATGGTTATAAGTCAATTTTATTATATTTAGTGTAATCTAATACCATTTCTCTACTCAATTTATTCTTTTTTATTGTTGGATCATAGATTACCTTATTCTCTCCTTTTAATTTGTCCTTATTATCATCATCCTTTTTAATTATATCCCAAATTATACTTATAATAAGTAGTGCGGATACAATAATTAAAAGTGGAATTAGTAGTCCTGAATCTGTTAAAATTATTTTAATCCATCCTATATAAGGGATTCTACCCCATACGACACCGAGAATATGAGTTTCTGGAACCCAAGCATTGTCAGGAGAGGGATTAGCATCACCTTTAGTGAGAAAGAACCAGCCATTGTCATATCTTTTCCCAATAACTCTGTGTACAATCGGATCATTAGGGGGATTTACCCATATTCCACGAGCATCAAAAACAATAATATCCCCTTCTTTACCTTCTATTGTCCCATTTTTTATATTTTCGGGATTTTTCCCTTTTAAAAATAATAAATCACCTTTATGTATTTGTGGCTCCATAGAACCAGAAACTACTACAACCATTGGAGCTGATGTATTTAAAGTGATTTGCATTATAAAATAAAACAAGAAGGACCCAGAAAACGCAAAAACAATTAATAATATTGCTACAATAATTCTTCTCTTTGAAGAATGTTCTTTTTTTTCAGGTACTTTTCTTTTTATAACTTTTTTAATAAATTTATGTTCCATTAGAAAAATCAAGACATCCTTTGGTCAAAATTAATTGCGAAATTAATAAAAAATTTACCTAATAAACTTATAGGTATCTACAATATAATGATTGGAGAATAGCTCATTTGTTATGATATTTTTAAATTAAGCAAAATTATTACCTAGAATATCTTAATATTATTGTTAATTATAACCCCTACTAATTTTGTTATAGGGTGAGGAACTCCAAGATGATTAAAAGAAGTCAATCTTTTGATATGAATGGAGAGAAAGTTAAAACTTCTAATTCTTTTATTCCTTAAAAATAGTTTTTAAATTGTTTAAAATTTAAAAAGATAACAATAAGATTTTTAGAATTTTATATTAAAAAACAGCTTGATAATTATGAAAGATTATGCGATTATATATAACCCTGAAGCTGGTAAGGGAAAAGGGGGTAAGAAAGATATTGATTTTATGAAGAAATGTTTAGATGATCTAAAGATTTCATATAAATTATTTGAAACTAGTTATAGTGGACATGCTATAGAATTAAGTAGCCAATTAGCTAAAGACGGATATAATGTAGTCGGTTGTGGAGGAGATGGAACGTGCAATGAGGTATTGAATGGTGCTATTATTTCTAAAACTAATGCTTTATGTGGGTTTATTCCAATGGGTTCAGGAAATGATATTCCTGCTGCCATAGGGATTCGTCCTGATATAAAAAGAGCTTGTGAAATAATTGCTGAGGGAAATACTGATAAATCAGATATTGGTTTTGCAAAAACAGATAGTGGAATTGAACGTTATTTCCTAGGTATTGGAAGTCAAGGTTTTGATGCAGATGTCACATACAGATTTAATAAAGCCAAAAGAGGTAAGAGTTATGTTACTCAAACTCTTAAAGCTTTATTACCATGGAAGAATAAAAAAATTAGAGTAACAATGGATAATGATCTCTATGAAGGATACGCTAACTGTTTAGCTTGTGCAAATGGTCCTAGCTATGGGGGATTTATGTACATTTGCCAAAAAGCTAGAGTTGATGATGGTATTTTTCATGTGAATATTGTAGATATTGGGAAATTTAAATTACTAAAACACTTTAATAGAATGTATAAAGCAACTCTTTTGCCTCATCCAAATATCTATGAATATACTAGTAAAAAAGTTAGAATTGAAATGTTAGATCCTAAAGAACCTGAACCATATCTTTGTCAAGTTGATGGAGAAATTTTGGATCATTTGCCTGTGAATTATGAGTGCCTTAAAGAGGGTTATGAATTTATTCAGCCAAATGTAGATGAAGTAGCAGAAGCTTTTAAAGAAGAACATGGGAGATATTTTTGGGAATGCAAATATGACTAATATAATTCCTGTGGGAAACAATACTATTTATGCCAGACTGGGATGATATTTTTACTGAGAAAGGACGAGTTTTTTTAGAACCTCATCCTGATATGGAAAGAATATCCCAATTATTAAAAGAAAGAGAAGCTAAACGAATTTTAGATCTTGGTTGCGGTACTGGTCGTCACCTCGTCTATTTAGCTAAATTAGGATTTGAGATGTATGGATTTGATGCTTCACCTAAAGCACTTTCTATTACAAAGGAATGGCTTGTTCAGGAAAATCTAAGAGCTAAGCTTACTCTCCACCGTATGGAAAACATATTTCCTTATGAAGCTAATTTTTTTGATGCAATTATTTCAATACAAGTATTGCACCATAATTTTTTAAAAGATATCCTTTTTTCTGTTAAAGAAATTGAAAGAATACTAAAACCAAGAGGAATAATTTATATTACATTTCCAAAATTAGGAACGGGTTTAAAGTTAGATAAATGGGAATTGAAAAAAGTTGAAAATAATACTTATGTCCCACAAGCAGGTCCAGAGAAGGGACTCCCTCACCATTTTTTTACTTTGGATGAGATAAATCAAGTATTTAATAATTTTAATTTATTAAAAATCTATATGGATAAAACTAATCACAGAGCTATATTGGGGGTATTGAAATAATTTAATTTACATTCTCCGTTTTTTGTTGAGAAATGAGATATAAAATTCCTAAAAATGATCCTATAATAAATACAAATATAATTACTTCAAGATCAGGAAGATCTAAATCATTATGCCAAGGATAATAACCCTTATATTCTTCACTTTGACCTATTTTATAATTATTATACACAAATTGCTCAACTGTTTTACCTGTTACTTCAAGACTATAATTTGAAATATGATTTAGGTTATCATCTGTTGTGTGGTGATAAGGCCAATTTGGATTATTCCAGAAGTTAATTATTAAATCAGCTGCAGGAATGCCATATTTAATAAATGCAGTATGATCATCAGTTATGGAGGCGGAGATACTTTTCAATGGAAATTCTGAAGTATATCCTAATTTTCTACCAACTGTGAACAATTCATTTAATAAAGAAGAAGTTGAATATTTCTCTTTAATGAATTTTAAGTTACTACCACCAACCATATCTAATAAAATCATACAATCAAAAAATTCAGTCTTTGAATCATAAAATTTATTTATTTCTTCAACAAATTTTTTTGAACCCTCGCACCAATCCCACCCCACAATTCCTGAAGCCAAATCTTTCCCTTGATCTTCAGCATCAAAAAATAAAAACCAAATCTGGCAGCTTAAGTTTGCTTTTTGTTTATAAAGTACTTTAGCAAGTTCGATTAAAACAGCACTACCACTAGCTCCGTCATTTGCTCCCGGAATAGGCAAATCTCTGTTTGTTTGTAAGGGATCTTTTGTTGCTTTTGCTCGTGTATCATAATGTGCTGCTAAGATAATGATGTTATCATAATTCTGATTCAATTTAAATAGCACATTTTGACATTCTGTTGAATGTACTGTAAAATTATGGAAAATGTAAGTAAAGTTATAGTCTATTTCTCTAAATTTTAAGAGGAAATAATTAGCACAATTTGCTCTTTCTTGAGTACCTGGTATCCGAAAACCAATATTAAGTTGATCTTCAACAAATTCATAAGCATTCTCTCCATTAAACTGTAATTCTACGTCAACATTTTGAATTTTTATAGAATTTGTCAAAAAATATGGTAAAATAAATACCAATAATCCAAGGAAAATGAAAAAACAGGGAATTAAAAGCATAATTTTTTTTCTTATTAAAATTCACCTTAATGAAATCTTCCTATAAATTCCAATATTCTAATCAAGTTTCTTCATAAATCTTATTTCTATTATAATATTTTATTTATAAAAAAGGAGATGTTTACAGTGAATGAAGAATTAAAAGAATCCGACTTATTGAAATTACCTTTCATGGATAAAAGTCTTGATCTAGAAAATAGAGTAAAAGATTTATTATCACGGTTAACATTACAAGAAAAATTCAAACTATGCGCTGGTAGGCGGATGTGGTACACAAAACCAATAAGAAGATTAGGGATTAGTTCATTTGCGATGCATGATGGTCCTCATGGAGTTAGAGTAGATACTAGAGGTAAAATCCAGTCAACATATTTCCCTTCAGCTATTTGTAGAGCTGCCACTTGGAATCCTTTACTATCTGAAAAATTCGGAATAGCAATAGCACAAGAAGTTCGGGATGTTGGAGCTAATATGCTTCTTGCTCCAGGAATTAACATACAACGAACACCTATGTGTGGTCGAACTTTTGAATATCAAACAGAAGACCCATTCTTGAATAAGATTTTAGCTGTTGCCGTAGTAAAAGGCATTCAGAGTCAGAAAATTGCAGCATGCGTAAAACATTTTATCTGTAATAATCAAGAATTCAATCGATTCACTGTTAGTTCAGAAGTTGGTGAAAGGGCTTTACAGGAGATTTATTATCCAGCCTTTAAAGCAGTTGTTCAAGAGGCAGATGTTTGGTCAATTATGAGTAGTTATAACAAAATAAATGGAGTTTATGGCTCCGAAAATAGATTTCTCATAAGAGAAGTATTAATGAATAATTGGGGCTTCAGAGGATTTGTTGTCTCTGACTGGATGGCGACACATCGTACTTCAAGTGCTGAAAGTTGTGTAAACGCGGGATTATCCCTTGAAATGCCGACACCGAATAAATATTTTCCAAACAGAATGGAAAAATTGTTTGAAGAAGGAAAATTTACTGAAAAAGTACTTAATGATAATGTTAGCCGATTACTAAGAGTAATGTTTTTAACAGGGCTTTTTGATGATAAAAATTCCTTACCACAAGGAAGCCGAAACACTTCTGAACATCAAGCAATAGCTCGTGAAATCGCTGAAGAAGGTATAGTACTCTTAAAGAATGAAAGAGATCTTCTTCCATTAGATTTAGAAAAAGTGAAAAAAGTCGCGGTCATTGGGCCGAATGCTGATAAAAAGACATTTTTAGGAGGTGGAAGTTCAGCAAATTTTCCCCCTTACGAGATCACTCCACTTGAAGGGTTACAAAAAAAAAGTAAAGGAAAAGTAGAGATAATTGATTCTCCTTCAGAAGCTGATATAACCTTAATTTTTGCAGGGCTCAAACATAAAAATGGGATGGATGCTGAAGGTGTTGATAAAAAATCATTTAAATTGCCAAAAAGTCAAATAGATTTAATTAATAAAACTGTCAATAAGAATCAAAATACTATAGTTATTCTTGTTGCTGGAAGCCCAGTATCTATGATTGAATGGATTGATAAGGTTCCTACTGTGATACAGGCGTGGTATGCTGGAATGGAAGCAGGAAATGCAATTGCTGCTATACTTTTTGGTGAAATAAATCCGTCAGGTAAGCTTCCAATAACAATTCCTAAAAAGCTATCAGATTCACCAGCGCATGTTTCTGAACGAACTTATCCTGGTGATGAGAAAGTATTTTATGATGAGGGAATTTTTGTAGGTTATCGTCATTTTGACACCAGAAAAATTGAACCACTATTTCCTTTTGGTCATGGTCTATCTTATACTAATTTTGCATATGAAAATATCTCAATATCTAAAGAAAAGATTACTGGTGATGAGTCTCTTAGTGTTTCTTTAGATATTAAAAACTCTGGCAATTATCCAGGAGCAGAGATTGTTCAATTATACATACAAGATGTAGAATCTAGTGTAGAAAGACCTCTAAAAGAATTAAAAGGATTTAGAAAAATATATTTGAAACAAGGTGAGAAATCCCCTATTAGATTTGAAATAAATAAAAATGATCTCTCTTTTTACAATGAAAGCACTGGAAATTGGATAGCAGAAAGTGGAGAATTCAATATTCTAATTGGCAGTTCTTCAAGGGATATATTATTAAAAACGAAATTTGAATATCTATGATGAATTTCTTGTAGGTTTATTCTTTGCCTTTTTTTTTACTTCTTCCTTTTTAGTATAATAAAATATTTAAAGTGATAAATTGAAATAATTTTTATCAAAACTAATATTGAAAAAGATTTTTTATGTCTACAGAAAAATTAACTAAAAAACAGTTAATTGGCTATTCACTCGGGGGTATTCCTGCTGGTTTATTAATTTACATTTTTAATCTTAAATACATAGAACTCTTTTTTGATGATTTACAACTTCTTCCAATTTTGTTTATTATAGGACAAGTGATATATATGACAATTAATGCTTTGAATGATCCCCTCTTAGGACAATTATCAGATCGCACAAATAGAGAAAAATGGGGAAGTAGAAGACTAATCTATATAAAATATGGAGGTCCTATATGGGCAATAACATTTCTTCTTGTTTGGTTTCCGTGGAGTTTTGATAATCAATTAATTATTTTCATTCATTATACGCTTAGTATTTGTTTATTTGATACTTTATTTACTCTTGTAATTCTTTGTTGGATGGCTTTATTACCCGAAATGACAATGGATATCAAAGAAAGGAATAAAGCTAATTTCTTTGTACTTGTATTTGGAATGATATTTGTTATTCCTTTTTATTTGATTGTAGGACCTATGGTTACAACAACATCTATTTTCCGAATTTTTATGGTTCTTATAGCTATTATTTCCACTATTTTCTTAATAATTGTTGTTGTAGTGAGTGAAGAAAAACCAGAGTTTCAAAAAGACGAAGTTTTTACTTTTTGGACATCTATAAAAGAAACAGTGAAGTCGAAGTCATTTTTACTTTTCATAGGATATAATTTCATGGGATCTCTAACAGGCAGTATAGGACTTAGTTATTTATTCGTTTATTCTTTAATTCTTGGACCTAATCCTGGGACTGCAACTGTACTATATTTTATTGTATTCATCTTTATTGGCTATTCCGCTTATATAGTCTGTATGAAACTTCAAAGTAAGTGGGGTATGAGGACAGTAATATTAAGATTTGGGGTAGTCAGAACTTTAATTTTATTGGGTACATTTATAATAATTTTAATTCCTGGACTAAATTTCTTCATATGGATTGGTTTCATATTAAATACTTTCTTCGCCGGGTATGGAGTATATACCATTGGAGCATTAATGTATTTATCAGTAGATGAGGATGAAGTAAAACACGGTATACGTAGGGAGGGAATGTTTTTAGGGATAAATGCTCTTTTAACTAAACCTGCAAGTAGTATAGGTCCCATTATTGCTACATTTGTTTTGGTTGCTTTTGGCTATATTCAAGGATCTGAAACCCAACCCGATTCTGCATTAATAGGAATAAAAATGTTGTTTTTTCTGTGGCCTGCAATATTTACAGCAGTAAGCTTGATATTCATATATTTTTACCCATTACATGGTGAAAAACTAATGGATATGCGAAGAAAAATGGAAGAAATACATCAACAAAAACGAGAAAAATTAGAAAAAAAATTATAATCTTTTTTTAAAAAAAAATAAATTTAGATAGGTTCGAAACCTAAATCTACTCTTGTTTCTCCTCGAATATCTGTTTCAATAAAGGTTGCTTTGACTGGCATTCCTATGCTTATTGTTTCAGGTTTGCTCTCATCTACACCTATTAATTGTCCACTCACCATTGGACCTTCATTCAGCTTTATTACTGAAAAACAATAGGGCCTATTTCGATCATACCCTTTTTCAACAAAAAAGGGAGTACCAACTGTAATACTCGTAAAAGCAGCAATTTCACCTTTCCCTGACATTTCGGTCCATTCCATGTTTGCAATATTACATTTGGGACATAATTTTCTGACTGGAACATACATAGCTCCACAATCCTTGCATTTTGAGCCCATTAATTTTTTTTCAGCTAGAAAATCTAAATAACTTTTTATTGTAAAATCTCTTTCAATTTCAGACATTTTTTTCACCTCTATTTTTCAAAAATTGTAACAACGCATGTGGCTCCTGATCCTCCAAGGTTATGAGTTAACATGCGCTCTACGTCAAATTTCACTTGTCTATTCCTTTCAGCAATACCTCGCATTTGTTTAAAAACTTCCACACAAAAAGCTGCGCCAGTAGCACCTACAGGATGTCCCTTGCTTTTTAATCCACCACTTGTATTTATAGGTAATGATCCATCTCTTTTAGTTTCCCCATTTCTAACGGCTTCAGCAGCTTTACCCTTTTCATAAAAGCCTAAATCTTCTAATGCAACTAACTCCGCAATAGTAAAACAATCATGCACCTCCGCTATCTGAATATCTTTAGGTTGTAAACCTGACATATCATAAGCTTGTCGTGCTGCTTCTTTTGTAGCAATAAAACTCGTTAAATCGTTTCTATCATGTAAGGACAATGCTGAACTGCCTTGTCCTGTACCTGAAATCCATATTGGTGCATCCGTAAAGTTTCTAGCAACATCTTCAGCTGCTAAGAACACACAAGCAGCTCCATCAGTGATTAAACTGCAATCAAATAAACGTAATGGATAAGCTATTATTGGGTTTGAACTACTTTTAAGAAAATCAAATTCATCTTTCCAATCTGGAAGTTTTCCACCCGATTTTTCGATTTTTGCTATTTTACTTTTCATCATATCAGAAATTGAACTTTGCATTTGGGCATAAGGATTTTCTTTTCCATTTTCATGGTTTTTAATTCCAATTCTCATTAAATCTTCCACAGTAGTACCATATTTATGGAAATGTGCTGATGCTATAGTTGCATATAATCCAGGAAAAGTAGCTCCAGCAGGATATTCGAATAAACTATCTGATGCTGTAGCTAACACGTCAGTAACCCCTGTCGTTGGTAATTCGGTCATACATTCAACACCTGATACAGCAACAACATCATGAACTCCTGATGCTATTGCTAAGATTGCTTGACGGAATGCAATACCACTACTCGCACATGCGCCTTCAAAACGACCAGCTGGTTTTGGAGTTAATCCAACTAAATCTGCCATTTGTGGTCCGAGGTGTCCCTGATGATTAAACAAATCTGAAGAATAATTACCTACATAACAAGCATCAATATCTTTTGGGTTTATTCCATTATCAACTCTACTTATTGCATCTAACCATGCATCAATCCAAAGATCTGGATTCCTTTTATGGGGGAAATGTGCACCAAATTTGCTCATTCCCGCACCAATCATAGCTACTTTTTTCGCTAATCTATTTTTTCCCATAACTTCACCATATATTTGATTTAAATTTCATTTATGTTAAGATTGAAGAATTGAATTATCGAAAAATTAAATTTGTTATTATTTTGAAAAAAACATGATTTAATCTCGTAGATATCGAAGTAAATACCAAATTTCAAAAAAAATCCCTATGAACGTAATTATAAATGGGATAATATAGTGGACATTTTCAATGAGAAATCCACCTATATAACCACAGGGTATATACCCTATACCTCTCACAAATCCTACAATTCCATATGATTCTGCTTTTCTTGCTTCATCTAAATCAGTTAACAATATTTGCTCAGAAGGTATAAACGTAGATACATTAATTCCAAATAAGATGTGGCTAAATAGTAGAAGTGGAAATAAAGCAAGTTCATTTCCTCCAGACCAAAGATAAAATCCTAAAATGTTAATAGAAAAAAATCCAAGCCCGAATAATGAACTAATGATTAAGGATTTCATATTACCTAATTTATCAGCAATTCGCCCAGCAGGGATTTGAAATACCATATTTGATATATTAAACCACATAGATAATAAAGCTAATTGTTCTATCGTTAAAGAATAAAAATCTCGCAATCCCCCAGTATATACTGAGAGGGAAATGCTGTAAATAAAGATATCAAAAGTTAAAAAAATCAAAACAGCTTTAGCTTTTGGATTCTTGAATATTTCACGCCACATATTTTTATGCGAATTATTTTTTAATAATAATCGATTTTTTTCAAGCTGAAATATATCAGATACAAAAATAAAGTAAACAAACCAAATCACTATAAAAATTCCAAAAAAAATTTGAAAAAAAAATCGAGTACTGAGCCCACTACTTACAAATACAAAATAATTACCACCAATGGTGCCCCCAAAATAAGAAAATAACATCAAGCCATACATTAGGCCTTTTGATTTAACAGTATTTTCAGATATAAAAATTTGCCTATTGGTATTTTCCACAGAAAATCCCAAATAGAAGAAAATAACACCAATAATTAGAAGATGTAGAACACTAGGATTTGAGATGATTAAAAAGAATAATGCTAAAATTGAGATAAAAATCCCCACTAATAGCAAATTTTTACGTCCAAATCTATCAGATAATTTTCCTACTAAGGGCATGTTTAAGAATTGTACAGCACCAGCAATGGAAATTATAATCCCGGTTATTAATATTGACCCTGTCAACTCTAAAATAAATGGTTGAATCAATACCATAAACATTCCAGTTCCAAACCCACGAGCTAAATTGCAAAAGAATAGAGCCCACAGATTTCTTTGTTTGATTTTATCTATTTCTTCTAAATTATCTTGGTAGTGCATCATTTATTCAGTTATTTTATATTCCTTGAATGATACTGCAATTATTTTTCAATTAATACTTTCATTTGGCTGGGTTTAAGTGAACATAAAAAGATATAATGATATTAGAAGCGATTTTCTGGTATTATTTTAGACATTACAATTAATTCTTATTCATAAAAATGCTTAGCTTAAGAATTATAATCGCTATAAACTTATTCCATTTATCATCACTTCATTTTTAAAAAGTGGAAAAATTTATAAATTTTTTGATTTGAAAATGAGAAGTAAGGAGGTTAATCTATACAATTACAACTTCAGTTCCTTGAGTCTTTCTAAAGCCTCTTTATATCCTTTATCCTCCATTGACCAACCTTGAAGCTTATGGCATGGAAACTCTTGACATTCATAACAATAGTCTAAACTTCTTTTCTCTATACAACATTTGCGAATCCAGCAATCTGGACTCCAAGTTTCATTTATATTTCCCCTACAACCACTACAATGAAAATCTTCGGGTTTTACATTCTCCCACATACCATTGAAATGATCCACCAATTCTTTTGCAATTTCAGGGTCATTAGGAGCATTATATATTCTACATTCGCTACAAATTAAGCCACATACTCCAATAATTTGCTTGGTCGTCACTATATTCATATAAAATTGTTTTTTTTCTTTAATATTCTATTCCAAATCGAGCAGTAATTCCTTGTGAGGAATAATAATGTTTGATCATTCTCATTTCAGTTACCAAATCTGCTAGCTCTTTTATCTTAGGATGCATCTTTGGACCGCCTGTAAGAATTAGTTCGACCTTTTCTGGTTTATTTTTTATAAGATCTAATACTGGTTCAACAGGAATTACATTCATTGATATAGCTACTCCCACTTCATCAAGAATGACAATATCATATTCATCACTCATTATAATCTCTTTAGCAAAATCAAGTGCCTTTTTTCCCTCATTAATATCAAATTCCCCTGGTTCTGCAATAAGCTCAGGGCTACCAAATTGTCTTAATTCAAAATTCTCAATGTTCTTGATAGCCTCAATTTCCCCATATTTATAATTACCTTTCATAAATTGAATCATATAAACCTTAAATCCATGTCCTGTTGCACGTATGCCTTGTCCAATCGCAGCTGTTGTTTTACCTTTGCCTCTTCCAAAGTAGCATTGAACTAACCCTTGTTTTAACCTTTTTCTAACTGAATTCATTATTATTTATCCTAGTAATTTAATATAATGTGAAATACTCTATTACTTAATTATTTTTTATTACTGTAAGATGTGACTTTATGGGGAGATATGAAAGATTAGATAATCAATTAAATACATATCTAAGATTAGCAACATTTCCAGTAGCAGTTAAATTATTAAAGGATCTAAAGAGCATAGAAAATATAAAATATCTAAAAAAGCCTGAAAGCAAATTAGCTATTTGCCAAATTTTTAGTTATGCTAGGTATTATGGATGGACAATGGTTTGCACTAAAGATGAAAATTTATGCCCCCTCGCAAGTATTTCTTTAGGATTTGAAAATTCAAGCCGATTGTTTGAAGAAGGTGCTTTTTTCATTGGCAGATATAATGAAACTAAAGAAGCTGCAAAAAAAACTACAAAATCTATGCCAAAAATTCCATTTGGACAATATAATGCTATTCTTTCAGGAGCCCTAGGTCGAATAGATTTCGAACCCGATTTAATTCTAATTTGGGGAAATTCTGCTCAGATTATGAGAATAATTCAAGGTTATTTATGGAAGAAAGGAGGAAGAGTTTCTATGTCAACTTTTTGTGATGGAGTATGTGCTGATACCATTTCAAAAGCAATAATCACAGGAAAGCTCCAGATTGCCTTCCCTTGCCTTGGTGATCGTCGATTTGGAATGGCATTGGATAGTGATTTAATAGCATCAATCCCTATAAATATTGTAGATAATATTATAGAAGGTATTGAGAAAACTCATAAAGCAGGTACTCGTTACCCTATCCCTTATCAAATATCAACTCCAGAATTCTTTGTAAAATTGAAAAAGCAATTAGATAAACTATCAAAAAAATGATTAAAAATATAGGTATTAGTGAATATGAGTAAAAAAAAATCAAAAGTAAAAATCAAAGATGCAGAAAAAATAACTTCTGTTAATGAATTTAAAGAATATGGGGTTGTGCTGAAAAAACAAAGAAGATTTAGACATAGGATATACCCGCAAAAAGGAAAAATCCCTGAAGAGGACAATGAGTCATACAAAATTGTATGACGCTTTATGCGCTTATAATTTTAGTAATAATGATAGGGATTATTATTTACTACTTTATCTTATTTATAATAGGAAGTGGTTTAAATGCTTCAGTTCCATTAAATCTTTTCATTCTTCCAATAATTTAATGATTTGAGATTGCGAATGCTTTAATATTTTATCTTGGCTTTTTTTTACCAAATTGCTTTAGAAAAATAATTTTAAAAAAACAATGAATTCATTAAAAAATCTTTTCTAATTTTAGATAAATCAGAAAAAGAAAGTTTAAATAACCGAAAACATTCAATCTAAACTTAAGAATATATGTAATTTCTCACGTTCTAGATTTTTTTAAAAAAAAAGGGGTTCTCATAAAACTTTTTGTTATAGTTTTAAATTAGTTATGATCACTTTAGTTATTTTGATACCACATAATTATAATAATAGAGGTTATAAATGATAAATAATACAGATATGGAGATTAATAAAACCCTAAAAAATGCAATTGAACATCAATCAGCTGTATTCCTGTATAATATTGAAGATGTATTACCTAAAGCTACACAAATTTTAAAATCTACTGATATTCCAGAACAAACGCATCAATTTTACAATTTTCCAAAATATTATGATATGGCATTCACAAGAGACGTAAAGAGTGATGTAAATTTCTTCTGTAAATGTTTTAAACAATATTCAGATCTGGAAGTTAAGCGTGTATTAGAACCTGCATGTGGTCCGGGTATGTTTTTAGAAGTTTTACCTCAATTTGGTTATTTTGCATTAGGTTATGATTTAAATGAGGCAATGGTAGATTATTCTAAAGAACGATTAAGAAAATGCGGTTTAACTGTTGATCAAGCAGATACTATTGTGGGTAATATGAAAGATATGCAATTTAGTGAAAAATTTGAAGCTGCAATCGTTTGTATAAACAGTTTGGGATATTTAAGAAGTGATGATGATATTATTTCACACTTTAAAGCAATGGGAAAATCAATAAAGAAGGGAGGCATTTATATCGTTGAGCTGAGTTGTATGTGTGATGATTTCAACAATGAGAAGAAAATGGATGATACATGGTATGTTAATGATAATAAGATAGAACTTGAACTTACTTGGGCAATTAATTGGTATGATGTACCAAATCGAGTCCGACATGTTGATTTCCGAATGGTTGTGAATGAAAATGGAAAAAGATTTGTTGTAGAGGAAGCTCATGAACTTCGATTATGGTTATTTAGCGAATTCAAGAAATTCGCAAAAAGCGGTGGATTTGAAATTGTGGGCATATACAATCAAAGATATGAACTTATTCCTGAATCTATTCCAATTAGTGGTGAATTAGGAGCTTTATTTTTTATCTTGAAAAATTTAGAGAATTAAAAATAGATGATTGTTAAAAAATTATTTTACAGCTATACAAATTTAATTCTACCACTTTTAATTATCTTTTTTTTATAATTAAAAATTCTCTTAATATGACTACTGAAATTGAGTATTTAATATCTTTTGAGCTCTGTTTTACAAAAGAATTTTATGTTTACAAATCATATGGATCAATTAAGATTTAAAATAGAAAAAAAAAATTTAAAATTGAATAATTTTTTAGAAGTATCTTCTACAAATACTAAAACTGGGATTCAGACAGAGTTTCAAGGAGTTCAATATCCTATTATTTTTGGAGAAAAAATATGGAGTTTAACACCTAAGCAAACTTGCGAAGCATTAAAAGATAATTTAATACTTGCAACAACCATGCATTTACCTTTAGTATACAATAAAAAGAAAATTATTTATGATTCAGGAAGACCGTTATTAGAACCGTATTTTTTGCAGAATTTTTTGAAAGACATTCCGTCTTGTACAGAAGTTGATGAACTTAATACAGATACAGTTATTAATCAATTTTTAAATACAGAATTTCAATTTCTTAATCCAGAAATAGTATTCCCCTCTGAAAAACCAGTGGAAGATGCGTATAAAGCGTTAATTGGAATGAGTTTTGGGAAGGATAGCCTTTTAACCTATGCTGTAGCAAATGAGATTAATTTAGAACCAGAAATCATATATGTAGTGGAACAAAGCTTAACATATGAAGAAAAGCATAAAAAAATTTTAGCAAAAGAGTTTAAAAAAGAATTTGCAAAAGAATTAAATGTTCTTACTCATGAAACAGGAAAATTAAGAGATTATAACTATTTGAATTTACCAAAATCTGAATTTGGATGGGGTTTACAAAATACAGAGTATGCACTTGAATTTATTCCTTTTGCATACGCATTGAATGGAAAATATATCTTTTTCGGTAATGAGCAAACGACTGCAGCATCTTATATGGATAGTTCTAATAGATGGTTAATTTATCCTGCCTATGATCAATCTCATCTGTGGACAGTGCATATAAATCAAATAACTCAAATTTTCTCGGGTCATTCAGTAATCACAGGGAGTTTGATTGAACCATTAATGGATATGATGATACAACGCATTCTTGTTAATCGTTATCCTGAAATAGCAAAATATCAAATGAGTTGTTTCACTGAAAATGAATTTGGCAGAGATTATCGTTGGTGTCATAATTGCTCGGTTTGTACTAAAATGTATCTTTTATGTATTGGAAGTGGAATAAATCCAAAATTAATAGGTTTAAAAATAGATATGCTACAAAAGGGATATAAAAATTATTTTACATTATTTGGTGGTAAATCAAAGTTAACCTACGCTAATACAGACATCGCTAGGGATGAACAATTATTTGCATTCTATAGTGCAACTAAAAAAGGAGCAAAAGGGGATTTAATTGATGAATTTAAAACTAGCAGCCTGTTTGAAGAAGCTAAATTTCGAGAAGATGAGCTTTTCAATAAATTTTGCTCTATTTATGAACCAATTACCCTTCCTAAAGAATTAAGGAAGGAAATTTTATCAATCTATAAAGAGGAATTATCCTTATTTGAATTATAAACCTAAATATTTTTTTATTTAACAAGGTTAATTAGTATTTGAAATATAATGAAAATTGCAGTTGTATTAAACACTAGAAAAGAAGATTCTGAATTCGAAGTTGAATACGATCCTCCTCATACTATTCAATTAATAAGACAAGGTATTGAACAAACAGGGCATAACTATGAATTCATTGAAGCTGATGATAACATTGTTGAAAATTTGAAGAGAACTAAACCTGATTTAGTATTTAATAGAGCAGAAGGTATTAGGGGTGAAAGTAGAGAATCTCATATTCCTGCTATCTTAGAAATGTTAAACATACCTTATGTAGGTTCCAATGTACTTACAACAGCAATATGCTTAAATAAAACATGGGCAAAAAAGTGTTTAGCATATCATAAAATCTTAACACCTAGATTTTTTACTGTAGATGAGATTACAGAAATTACTTCTCACGATATTGTATTCCCTGTTATTTTAAAACCAAATGAAGAGGGTTCTTCAGTGGGCATAAATGAAGATAATATTGTGTTCAATTTACATGATTTAAAAACGAAGCTTCAATATATGCTAGATACCTATAAACAGTCAATATTAGTTGAACAATTTATCCAAGGACGTGAATTCAGTGTTGGCTTATTGGGAAAACCAGGACTTCCCCCTGAAATGTTATCGATTGTTGAAATAGATTTTTCTAAATTTCCTAAGGAAGTAGGTACAGTATTTGGACAAAGAGCAAAAACTCTAATGGATTCATTAGACAATTATATCTGTCCTGCAAAAATTTCAAAAGCTTTAAAAAGAAGATTTCAAGTTATTTCACTTAATATTTGGGAACGTTTGGATATAAAAGATTTTGCTAGAATCGACTTTAGAATGAATAGAAGGAATCAACTTTACTTTTTGGAAATAAATCCCCTCCCAGGAATGGATTTTGATCCTGATAATAATGATTTTTCCTTTTATCCTTATATGGCTATGAAATCAGGATATAGTTATGATCAACTAATTGCTCGTCTTTTAGAATCTGCTTGTCATCGTTATAATCTCTCTTTTTAATTATAATATTAATTAAGACACACTTCTGAAATTAAATTATGATTTTAGAATTTAACCGATTAAATTTTGAAAAACATAACCCAATTTGGATGTCTTTGATTGAAAAATTAGATAAAAAGTTAAATGCATACGCTAAACTTATTTTTCCTGATATTTGGAACAATGATTATTATAATTGGTTCCATAAAATTGAGTTTATTGCGTTTAGAGAAGAATTAAGATATTCCTATGAAGAAATCGAAAAAAGACTGCAAAATCCTGGAATACTTTTTTTTTATTTAATAGTTAATGATGAACCTGAAGCGCTTTTACTAGGATTTTTGTTATTTGAAAAACCAAAAAAGACATTTTTCTTGGATACTCTTGCGGTTAAAAAGCAGAGAAGAGGGATTGGGAGTATTATTCTAAATTCAGTCATTGATTGGTTAAAAAAAGAAGATTATAAAATAATTTGTTTAGATACTGAAGAGATTGATGAAAAAAAGACTTTATTACGAAAATTTTATGAAAAATTAGGATTTAAATTGAAAGAAAGTGATTCTAAGGGAAATTTAAGTATGATTTTATATTTGTAAAATCACATATAGAATTGAACTGGATTTAAATTCAAATGAAACATTTATCTAAAATCTCTGCCTGTAATAATTGCTACATAGGTACCCTTCAAAATAACATCCTCTTTTTTTAAACCTGATAATACTGCTAGAGTACTTGTAGATGCGGGCAATGCATTTAATCCTTGTTCTTCCCTTAAGATTTTTGAATAATTAATCATTTTAGTGTCAGAGGCATAATCTGCAAATCCATTTGACTCATAAATTGCATCTAACGCTTCTTGGCCATCGTAGGAATGCCAATTTGTTAATGGTTCATTAACTTTACTTTCTTTGACTTCATTTGGAGATAAATCTAATATTATTTTACTTTTTAATTTATAAGATTTAATAATGGGATTACCTTTTCTGGTACTTGTAGCAACAATTTTCGGTAATTTCGAAATCTTTCCTTCTTTGTATAATTTTTTAAAACCTTGATGAATTCCAAATAAAGTCGTACCATTCCCAACAGGACAAAAGATATAATCAGGAATTCTTCGTAACACTTTATAAATCTCAAGAGAAATTTCACCATAAGCAGAAAATGAAATATCTTTAACCCTTGGATATCCTGGATTAGCATTATAAAAATTTTCTTTTTCAGCAATTTCAGAGGAAAAATTCACCGCATCTTCATAATGGCCTTCGACATAATGAAGATGTGCATTTGATTGTTTTATATAATTAATCCTATTTTTTACGAGATGATAATTTGTAGGGATGTATATATGGGTTTCTATGCCATAATATTTTGCCACATAGGCTAATGCGGCGCCAAAATTTCCACATGTAGCAGTTATAATACCCTTATGTCCATTATGAGAAGCGTCTTCGACTAAAGATAATGCGATTCGATCTTTTTGTGTTCCAGTGGGATTACTACCTTCAAATTTTAAAAATAAGCGTTCGCATCCTAACAGTTTAGCTAAATTTTTTGCTTCAGTAAAAGTTGTATTTCCTATTAATTTCTTGAGTTCAAGCATTATTTATGTTATAGTTGAACAGATAAATTCAAAATCTTATATTTATATAAAATGCACTATATATATCTTTATTTTCTTAATTATATACGATTCTTAATTTAAAGGTAATCTTCTTTTATTTTTGATTTTAATGCAAAAATCAAAATTAAAACTCCAAATAGCATATATAGAAAGTTAATATTTATCATTATTAATAATCCTATTAACGGGTACAAAATGGCTTTTAAAATGCCCGAAAGAACATTAATCGTGCTCAAAATTGTAGCTCTATTCTCTTTTTTAATTTGTTTATTTATTCCATTTGTAAATAAAATATATCGAGATAATCCCATGCCTATAACTATCAAAAATAAAAGAAGGATTAAAGGCATAAAGTTAATTATTGCAATTAAAATATACCCCACACCTGGAATTATTGTATTGATAAAAAGTAGTTGTCTTTTATTTTCTATACCATTTTCTAAGCGAGGTATTAAATTTAAAAACGTGAATTGTGAGACAGTTATACTAGCATCAATGAAGCCAAAATAAAAAAGAGGAATATTAAATTCCATCATAATGTAGAATTGGTAAGTAAGAACGAGAAATATTATAATTATTTCAATTATTATTTTTTCAAAAATTAATATCCTTAGAATTCTGTTTTTCTTTAATTCATCAAATCCAGATTTCAAAGTTTCGAATAAATTACTCGAGTTTGTATTATTTTTAAAATTAATTCTATGAATGGTAATAGTAATAATTGTACTAATTAAATAAGGAAAAATCATCAATAAAACTACAATTCTTATTGAAGTAAACTCAGCGATGATAGATCCTAAGGGAGCGGAAATAATAAGCCCTAGTAAAAACATTCCGTCATTTTTTGCTATTGATTTTGAAATATATTTTTCTTTTCCGATTTGTTTTAAATTATCATAAACTAAAGCTTCATTAGATCCAGAAATTAAAGCATTGCTAAAGGCGAAAAGAGTTTCTCCAATTATAAACATTATTTTGCTAGTAATAATTCCATATATAAAGGGAATTGATAAATATGACAAACTAGCTAAAATTAATGAAGTTTTCTTACTAAAATAGTCTGCTATAACTCCACATGGAATTTCAAATAGAATTACCATTATAGCATAATAACTCTGTAAAAAAATGAATTCTATTAAGGTAAATCCACCATAGAGCAAATAAAAAGGAATCAAAACGCCTGAAATTAATGAAAATCCAATAAAAAAGTTGAATAAATATAGTTTAACTAAATTTGATCTATATTTTGAATTTTTAACGTTTTTCGATGCTGTTTTATTGTAACCTACTTCAATTATTAAATCACTTATCGAGTCCATTCAAACCACCATTCCAAAAAGTTAACATCTTAAAATTGCTTAATTACGCTAATAACCACCTTATATTAATTATATAATTGAATTATAATTACTTTTAAAAGAGAAACTCATAAAATTTGAGAATCCATAAATTATGAGAATATCTTTCTAGAAATTTCTATTATTTATTGAATTAATAGAGAGAAAGACCTAATCCATTGAATTATAAAAATTTAATATCATATATCACTCATTTTAGATGAACTTTTGCAGACCAAATAAAATCTAAAAGATAGAGGAAACTCATTTAATGAATAGATTATCTCCTCATTAATCTGTATGCTTTTTAGCTTTCTAGACATAAAGAAGCTCACCTAAATGAATCTTTTATAATATTATAGATATTAAATATATAATATATTCTAATTAATTAAAGAAATTCAATATATTTAAATTTTAGCAATTTTAATGAATCTTAGAACCCCTTGTTTCTCTATGAGCGATATATAAACTAATAAATAGGAAATAATTCTTTAATTTTATAAAGAAGCGAGATAAATCTGTAAGACTTATAATAATTTTGCTTAAATTTATACCAAGGTATAACCTATCAACAAAGAATATAAGCTTAACCTAATATTCGGATAATTCCTTTTAATTAGAACTATTATTCTTAAGAATAAGTTTTTAGCTCTAATTCCAATTTGTTATTAATTCAAATCTAATACTCATTATCGAAATATCTATAATCAAAATTTGAGTTGAAATTATATAACAAATGCAAGCTTTTAGTGAAAGAAAGTTTTTAAAGACATTAATTAAGAAATTTTCATATTAAGTTAATCTAATTAAAAATTCTTTATGTAAGTCTAAAAATTAAGGTTAAAATATATAATATAGATATTATTGTGAATTTTATCTAATTTTAGTGATAAATTTAAAATTTTTCGTCATTGTGTGTATTATACTATAGGAATGATATATATAATTTTGTTAGCAAATTACAGTCTAAATAAATAACAAGTTCTTAGAAATAAAATTAAGATAATAATGAAAAATAACTAATATATTAATTTTAATGTGATATAAAATTATTATTTTAAAAAACCTAATTACAGTTATATTTTAAATCGAGAGATTTTTCATGAGAAATAGCAAATTGATGTCATTAGAAGAAGCGATCTCCTCATTTATCCATGATGGTGATTTAATTGGAATCGGGGGACTTTCTTTTTGGAGAAAACCAATAAGTGCTTGCCGGGAGATTATAAAGCAAAATAAAAAACAATTAACAGTTTGTACATTTGTTGGTGGAATTGAGGTTGATATGTTAATTGCTGGAAGATGTATCTCTGAAGTTAGATCTTGTTTTGTTGGAATGGAAATTTTTGGGATGGCACCAAATTATCGAAAGGCTGCGGAATCAGGTTCTATCAGAATATCTGAGGAAAGCGAAGCTACAATAGCATTGGGATTAAGAGCATCTTACTTGAAAGTACCATTTATGCCATTAAAAGGGATTATTGGCACAGATATGTCAAAAGTAAGAAAAGATATCAAACAAATTGAAGACCCTCTTGGTTCAGGAATCCAGGTTATGGCTGTTCCTAAAATAGATTTAGATGTAGCAATTCTACATGTGCCATATGCTGATGAATTTGGAAATGGCAATATTGCTGGAGCCGTATGGATGGATGCCGATATGGCCAAAACAGCGAAAAAGACGATTATTACATGTGAAAAATTAGTAGAAACTGAAGATATTCGACACTTACCTGGTAAAGCACAATTACCTATGCAAACAAGTAATGCGGTTGTTAAAATTCCTTTTGGGGCTCATCCAACCTCATGTTACAATTACTATACATTTGATGCTCTACACATTCAAGATTATCTTAATATAGACTTCAAGGAATACAAAAAGAAGTTTATTGATGTGAAATCTCAAGCTCAATACTTAGAAAATGCTGGAGGAGCGCAAACTATTTTAAATATCTTATTGTAATATAATATTTACTGCCAATTTTATATTCCAAAATCTCATAACTATAGTAAGATTTTTTAGGTTTTAGTGATTATATATTATGATCATTATGCTAGGTGAATGTGAAACAAAGAGATAAGTCTTGTTTTTTACCCTTATTTCACTTAAGTATTTTGGTTTCTGTAATTATTTCTAATTTCTTTAAAAAGGTGATTCTTCAGTGCTAATTGACTTGCCAGATAACAAAATGATCAATGTTGAAAAGGGGAAAAAAGTTATTGAAATTGCTAAAATGATAAGCCAAGGATTAGCTGATGCGGCAATTATTGGAAAAATTAATGAAAGGCCTGTTGATTTAAATTATAAAATAAAGGAAAATTGTTTTCTTGAGATATTAACTTCTGAATCTGATGATGCGCTCCGTGTTTTAAACCACAGCGCAGCACACATTATGGCATCTTCGGTTATAGAGTTATTTCCAAATGCAAGACCTACTATCGGTCCTGTAATCGATCCAATAGGTTTTTATTACGACTTTTACATTGAAAAATCCTTTTCTGAAGATGATTTGACGCATATTGAAGATAAAATCCAAGAGTTGATTACAAAAGACACCCCATTTATACGTTGTGAAATAAGCAAATCTAAAGCAATTGAGTATTACGAGAAACATCAAAAGAATAGATTTAAAGCTGAAATATTGAATGATGTAGAAGAAGAATTAGTATCTTTTTATTCTTTGGGCATAAATGGTTTTAAGGATCTCTGTAAAGGTCCACACATTTTATCTACTGGAAAAGCAAAAGCAATAAAACTGTTGAAAGTATCTTCAGTTTATTGGAGAGGGGATGCAGACCGAGAATCACTGCAAAGAATTTATGGTGTTGCGTTTTTTAATAAAAGAGAGTTAAAAAAACATCTTCAAATGCTAAAAGAAGCAGAAAAAAGAGATCACAGGATTTTAGGTGCAAAATTAGATTTATTCGGTACTGCTGAGGAAAACGGTCCAGGAATGCCAATTTTTTATCCAAAAGGCACGATAATTTGGAATATCCTTGAAAATTTTTGGAGAGAAGAGCATCTTAAAGCAGGATATAATATTGTTAAGACTCCTCATATTTATAGAGAAAATATATGGATAATAAGTGGTCATACCCAGTATTACGAAGAAAATATGTATCCAGTAGATGTCAGAGGAGAAAAATGGTATGTAAAACCGATGAATTGTCCTGGTCATATGATGATTTATAATCGGAGAACCCACTCATATAAAGAATTGCCAATAAGAATTGCTGAATGTGGAACTGTCTATCGTTATGAAATGTCAGGTGCACTTCACGGATTATTTCGTGTCAGAGGATTTACTCAAGATGACGCTCATATTTTTATGTTACCTGAACAATTGGTTGAAGAAATTATTAATGTTATCAATATGGTGGAGTTTTTCTATAAAACTTTTGGATTTAAAGAATGGGTATACAATTTAAGTACTAAACCGAGTAAAGCAATCGGGGATAATCAAATATGGGATGAAGCAACTAACTCTCTCGTCAAGGCATTATATAAGCTTGATATAAATTATAAGATTAAAGAAGGTGAGGGCGCTTTTTATGGTCCTAAAATTGATGTTGATTTGAAAGATGCAATTGGTCGAATGTGGCAACTTGCAACCATTCAGGTTGATTTTAACCTGCCAAAAAGGTTTGATATAACTTATATCAATGAAGATGGTCAAAAGTGTCAACCAGTAATGATACACCACGTTATTTATGGAGCAGTTGGAAGGTTTATGGGTATTCTTATTGAACATTATGCAGGTAAACTACCAATATGGTTAAGCCCAATTCAGGTAATAATAATACCTATTACTGACAGGATAAATGAATACGCATTAGATATCAATAATAAATTATTAGAAGCGAGTATCAGATCAGAAGTAAATTTAAGTTCTAAAAGAATGGAAGCAAAAATAAGAGATGCTCAACTGCAAAAAATACCATATATGATAACTGTAGGAGATAAAGAAGTAAAAGCAGAAACTGTTGCTGCGAGAGATCGCAACGGAAAGGTAGAATTTGGGATAAATATCGAAGATTTTATCACAAATATAATAGAAAAGGTAAAAAACTATCAATAATAAATAATTTTTTTTTATTTTTTTAAGAAGATAAGCTATTTTTTAAATCAAAAATTTAATTTCTTTAAAAATAAATAAAAAGCTGAATTATCAACTGTACAAAATTTAAAAGTGAGTTTGGACTTGAGTGAAACTAATCAAATCAATGAAACTTTAAAATTAATTGATAATAGAAGAACAATTCGAGCATATGATTCAAGAACAATTAGTCAAGGAGATATTAATACGATTATCCATGGAGCAATGAGAGCTCCTACAGCAGGTAATATGATGTTTTATTCTATTGTTCAAGTAAATGATCAAAAAAAGAAAGATAAATTGGCAATAATATGTGATAACCAACCTCATATCGCAAAAGCACCATTGGTGCTAATATTTTTGGCTGATATGCAACGCTGGTGGGATTATTTTAAAATTTGTAAAACGAAAGAATTATGCAAGGAGATTGGGGAAGATTTTGAAACTCCTCAGGAGGCTGATTTGCTACTTGCGAGTTGCGATGCATTAATCGCTGCTCAAAATGCTGTTATAACTGCTGAAGCTCTGGGTATTGGTTCATGTTATATTGCTGATATTATGGAAAACATTGAAATACTCCGTGAAATGTTTGATCTAACTCCTTGGGTCTTTCCAATAGCAATGCTCTGTTTTGGTTATCCTAAAGGTGATAAAAATAACATACCACTAACTTCAAGATTTTCTCAAAGATATATTCATTTTATGGATAATTATTATAGATTAACTGAGCAAGACTTTTCTGAAATGTTTCAACATGTAAAAAGAAAATTTGATGTAAAGCAAGCAAGGAATTTAGGACAAAAATTTTATTTAGCAAAATTAGGGGCAGATTACTCTAAAGAAATGCGCCGATCAGTTAAAGTTGCTATTAAAGATTGGATCTCAAAAAATGATGGAGGTAAAAAAAAATGAGCGAATACTCTAAAGATTATATGGTTGATGTAATAATGACTGCCTTAATGGCAAGGGAAGTCAGAAACGATGATGTAATGATAGTTGGTGTCGCAACACCTATGGTATAGGCAGCATTTACTTTAGCAAAATTAACCCACGCACCTGATGCAATATATCATTATATTATGGGAAACACTTTTGTGATGGAACCTCAGCAAGTTTCTTTACTATATCTTGAAATGAATTTCAATGAATATAAAAAGAAATTTATTGATCTAGTATCTTGGTAGAATACTTAAATAATGCTGGTGGAACAAAAATGATTTTAGATATCACTTTATAAGTAAAATTAAAATTAGTATTATATAATTAATAAAAAAAACTATCTTGATTTTCTTATTTCCAGAATGTTTAATAGTCGTTTAGTCAATTCAATGCTAATCAGAACTATAAAGCTTGTAATAATAACTAATAATATTTCAATTACTCCTATTACACCTATTCCAAACGCTTCTTGAACGAGAGGAATACTAAATAAAATCATAATGAATATGATTTCCCCTAATATGACTAGCAAGAGAGCACGATGAGGCTTAACTTTAAGGATATTGTATTTTAAAGAACGACAGCTTATAGCTACTATCAATTCGAAAAATATAAATACTAAGAAGAGACGGGTCTGAGCAATGATTATACCCTCGGCAAGAGACCCTATGAATATCCATAATAATAAAGGTACCTCAATTATTAATGCTCGGAACAGAAAAGATCGGATATCCTTTGTGAAAATCGTTTCTCTTGGAGGACGAGGTGGTCGTTTCATGATATCAGGATCAGGAGGGCTCAAACCAAGAACTAAAGCCGGTAGACCGTCTGTTGCTAGGTTAATAAATAGAATTTGTATTGCAATCAAAGGTAATGGAAATCCTAACAAGACTGCGATAGATAGAAGTGTAATTTCAACAAGGTTTGCTTGAAGAAGATATGTGAGAAATTTTTTAATATTATCATAAATCCATCGACCTACTTCGATAGCATTAACAATTGTAGCGAAATTATCGTCTGTCAATATCAAATCGGCGGCTTCTTTTGTTACTTCTGTTCCTGTTATTCCCATAGCAACTCCGATATTAGCTTGTTTAAGCGCAGGAGCATCATTGACACCATCTCCAGTCATTGCTACAACATGACCCTTAGATTTCCAAGCTTTAACAATTTTTAGCTTATGAAGCGGAGAAACACGAGCATATACACTTATCCTCTCTACTTCTGCTTCTAATTGTTCGTCACTTATCTTTTCTAAATCTTCACCTTTCATTATGAGATCTCCTTCATGATAAATTCCAATATCTTTAGCTATCGCTAAAGCTGTCGATTTATGATCACCAGTTATCATTACTGGCTTTATACCTACTTGTTTACACATTTTAACTGCTTGAATAACTTCGGTCCTTGGAGGATCGATCATACCTACTAAGCCTAAGAAAGTCAAGTCTGTTTCTAACTTATTTTCATCGATATCAATTTCACTACTATTGATTTTTTTACTAGCAATTGCTAAAACACGAAGAGCTTGGTTAGCCATCTTTTCATTAATATTGATTATATTTTCTATTTTTTCTTTTGTTATTTTTTCTATTCTATCTAATTCTGTTATAGAATTACAATTTTGTAGCACTACTTCTGGAGCACCCTTCATAAAAACCAAATGAGTATTATTTCCAGAAGAGTGAATGGTAGTCATTCGTTTTCTTTCAGAACTAAAAGGTATCTCTCCAACACGTGAAAATGTGTCCCTTATATTTTCTTGGGAGAACCCTAATTTGGTTGCTACTACGATTAAAGCCCCTTCCGTAGGATCTCCCTTAATTCTCCATCTTTCTCCTTCATTTATCAATTCTGCATCATTACAAAGGATAGATCCATTCATGAAAAGTTCGAAATTTTGATTCTTATTAAGATCTAAATTTCCCTCAAATTGTGGAGAGCCTCTGGGGTTATAACCGACACCACTAATTTCAATCTCCTTATCAGCAAAGTACAATTTCCTCACGGTCATTTCACCCTTGGTTAATGTACCAGTTTTATCAGAACATATAACCGTTGTAGAACCTAAAGTCTCAACAGCAGACATTTTT
>SMTZ1_10000150_pt1 | contig 56557 bp, 60 predicted proteins | sample DeeMarSWOR136_30_FD_25667 | JGI IMG/M metagenome (IMG submission 25667) | reverse complement strand
AGTCGTTTCAAGTGTTTCTTTTGACCTCTTCTCGCCATTATTCCTCACTCTCCACGATTTTCATCATTTTTCTCTCTATCAGCGCCTTCCTCTCATCATCTAACTCCAACTTCACAAGCATAAGGTTCGATGCATGCATTGGAACAGCTGATTCCTTTCCATCTGCCTTTGTGATTGTTGTATTGTCAAGAAAGACTACACCTCTCTTGTAGCTAACACTGGTGACCTTGCCTTCAGTGTCGCGAAACTGACCCCTCATGATTTTGACAAGATCTCCTTTCTTCACAACTAGCGAACGTAGGCCATACTCCTCCTGAAGGAACTCATCAAGCCTACACTTGAGCATGTTCTTACGCTCGTGCAAAGACGCAGTCTGTACACGCCTGCGTTGTTTCCTTGGAGATCTTGATACAGGTTTCTTTACCATCACACACACCTTCACACAATCTTTGACGCGATAGCAGCGACTCTTGGCCATTTCAGAGTGACCTCTCTTGCCATAGGCCCTCTAAGTTCGGATCCCTGTGGTTCACCTCCTGGTTTTACCAGGACTGCTGCGTTATCCTCGAACTGCATCCAAGTGCCATCTGGTCTCCTGTATGGTTTTCTCTGACGCACAATGATTGCTTGAAGCACCTGTTTACGCAATTCTTGTTTGCCCTTTGTGACAGACACATTTACCATGTCACCAATTCCAGCCTTACCGAGCTTTCGCAATTTGCCTTTGTAACCGTAGACAGTGATCAGTTGCAGTTCTTTAGCTCCAGAATTATCAGTGCACAAAAGCCTAGCACCGATTGGGAGTCCTCTAGCAATACGAGGGATGAATTTTCTTATTCCTCTTCCAACTTTTCTTGACACAAACTATTCCTCCTTTGCTCCTTCTTCTGCTGGCGTGACTGCTACAACCACACTTGCAATATTCTTGCTCAGTGGGCGGCATTCCACAACTTTTACTGTGTCTCCCACGTTTGCTTCAATACAAGGAGGTAGGTGCGCTAATTTCTTCGATCTACGACGCTCATATCGTGCGTACTTTTTGATTAGACTGAGATAATCAGTTTGAAAGACGATTGCTTTGTGCATTCTAGTACTTGTGACAGTTCCCTCCATGACACGACCTCTGACTGAAAGATTACCATGAAATGGACAGTTTCTATCATCACAGATCTTCTCAGGAGGCTCCACATTTGGAATACCAATGTTACGAACTTTATTCTTGGTTGCAGCCATAATCACCAACTCCTATTGAAACGTTTCTTTATCCTGTCCTCCGGTCTTCCTCTGAGTAGTTCTCCATTAATTCGGACTACCACACTATCAGGAAGAGTCAAATCAAAGACACAGATTCCCTTAGGAATCGAAATTGTACCCCGAGCTGTGCCAATTCGAATCATCTCTTTTGATTCAGATAGAATGATTCCCTCTTTGCACACATGGCTGGGGTCCTTCGATTCAACAATATGTGTTGGTAGACCCACAAGCTCATGCCTTAGGATATTCTGAGGAGTGATTGTCATTCTGTTGAATTCAGCTCCTCTTCATGTTGAATAGTGAGAATGCGGGCGATTGCTTTCCTCACGTTGCGAATCCTATATGGATTCTCAGTGCCTCCGCCAGTAGCTGACTCGATTCTAATGGTGGACATCTCATTATATAGCTCCTCCAACTTCTTCTGACGTTCTGCAGGAGTCAATTTTCTAATCTCTTTTGCATTAAGTCCTGGCATTACTCCGCACCTCCCTCATCTAGAGAATCCAATTCCTTGAGATCTTCCAGAATCTTTTCTCCATCAACCTCTTCAGCTATATCCTCTGACTCAGTTTCCTCTTCTTTTGATTCCACTTCTTCTTCTGGTTCAGGTTCAGCCATTTTCTCAGCTTCAAGAGGTTCATCTACTAACTCGAGTCCATCAAGCTCCTCTAATTCACGCAATTCATCAATGTCAGTGATTCCTTCAAGGGCTTCCTCAACCACCTCTACCTGCTCAACCAACTCTTCTTCTTCAGGCTTCTTTAATAGCTCAATCTCTTCCTTCTTCTTAGGCTTTGGAGGTTTAATATGAATGACACCTGGAACTTTTGACTCTGGTTTCATGATACGGACAGTTATGCCAATAACACCTGGTTTCAGAACTGCCATATCGTTAGCATGGTCAACAAAGGCATCAGCTGGTTCTCCTGTCTTAGCAATATTCCCCTGCTTGAACTTTTGATATCGTGCCCTTCGACTTGAAAGCTTCCCTTTGACAATTATCTCACAGCCCAACGCTCCAGCTCTCATCACACGTCTAAGAATCCAATACGCCATTCTTCTAAAGCGGACACCTCTCTCTAGTTGCCTAGCTAATCGCGATGCCATCACCGCTGCATCCAGCCACGGATTCTCAATCTCACTCACTTCAAGCTGGACATTCTCTATACCAAACTCATTCTCTAGAATATAGGTCAGTTCTCTTATCTTTGCACCACGACGACCAATGACCACACCAGGTCTAGAGGCGTGAATGACAACCTCTGATTTCATTGGCATCTTTCGAATCTCTACTCCCCCATACCCTGCAGCATTGAGTTCATTGGAAAGGAACTCATCAATAGCCAGTCTACGGGAGTTCTGTTCTATGAAGTATTTGACAGCTGACATTTAACCCACCTCTTCCAATATGATCTCTACATGAGAGGTCTTCTCAAAGTACGGTGTACTTCGACCAAATGCTCGTTCTATGTACTTCTTGTAGGTTCGACCTTGCTGTGTTGCAGCATGAGAAATCCTTAGACGGTCGATATCAAGCCCTTTGCTGTCTGCATTTGCCTCTGCATTTTTCAAGACCTTCAAAATGTGTTCCGAGGCTTTCACAGGATGCCCTCCAGCAGGCCACTTCTTCATACCAGGATGATGTCCACGCTTTTTCCTATGGCGCCTATATGGAATCCAAGCTTTTTCTTCGATTACTAATTCCAGTAAATCGATTGCCTTGTCTAGCATCATTCCTTGAATATGATTGCAGACTTCTCTGCATTGTTTTGGTGAAACCCGCATATTTCTTCCACTAGCTATAGCCGTCCTATCCGGGTCAATGCCTATGACTGAGTATCCATATGATGGCATAATGCCTCACTTCCGCTATATGGACTTCATCTAGCCTACATTGTAAGCTGCAAAGTCTTCATTGTGCTCTACAAGCCACTCCAGACCCTACTGGCACACGTCTGCAGACTGTTCTCGCGAGCAGAACTAGTTGTCTGCACTGCTTCCATTGGTTCTGAAACAGCTGTCTCCATGAGCAGCAATTCGGTTTCGGAATAGTTTTGCATTTAAACGTTGTCACTTGTCCGAATTTACTCACAAAAAACTAGGGATTGTTTCCGAATTCTGCAGTGACGCGTCTCAAGACTGGCGTCTTAACTAGCCTCTTCACGAGATTAACCCCTGTGTCAGTTAAAGTTCCTTTCACGAAATGAACTCCCGCTGAACGAATATAGACAAGTCCTTTGTTCTTGAGCTTTTGAAGACTACCAAGTACTATCTGTGTAAGCTCATCCTCAGTGACATCAAGTCCACCACCAGGAATTTGGAGAGTTTCTGACATTCTGAGAACCGTTCGCATAGAGCTAAGCTGACGGCGGTTATTATCATAGGGATTCGAATACATCCAGAGTAGAACTATGAGGTCCACTACATCGAGACCTATGTCTGGATTACGCTCCAATGTCTTTTTAGCCACTAGCTCCACGATTGGCATTATTCTCATATTCCTATAGGCCTAAGCACTATTCAACTAATCGAAACCCTCATACCATGCTGATATAACCACTCTTAGGTTCAAATATCTCTCCTCTTTGCATTAATTTCTCAAGTGAGGTTTCTATGACCTTCTCAGACACTCCTTTGTTTTTCAAGCTATTAATGATGTCAATAACTCTCAGCATCTTCTCAGCTCCTTGAAGAAGTACAAGAATCTCATTTGTGACATCTCTGCTTGTGGTTTGTTCAGGCTTTGGTATATCTTCCTTGACTACAAGTTGGACTGACCAAGGTCTGGGGAAGATTAGTATTCCGTTATTTGCCAGTTTCTCAAGTTGGCTCTGTACCCAACTCCACTCTAGTTCATAGTCCTGACATAGCTCCTCTATTCGACTCAAAGAACTTGGTTTTGACCTTGCCTCTTTGTGGAGGAGTTGCATCAGTCGCTTTTGCTTTCCTGGTAGTTTAGATATTTCGCTCTTGCTTGAAAGCGCTTCAACACTCAGCCTTTCTTTTGGGAGGAGTGCTAATACCCGTTCCCTAGATCTCTCAACTGCCTTCTCAAATTCATCTCCCCCCCTTGATGCATTGAACTCCTTTACTGCCTTTGATGCCATTTCAGGCGAGTCGAAGAGAGCAGAAGATGCTTTTGCAATGTCAATGATAGTCCCACAATAGCTACATCTCCTGTGTTTCTGACCTACTGGAGCATTTGTAAAATTGCGGCACTTTGAACACATGAACACTAAGAATGGTTTCAATCAGCATTCACCTACTACAAAAGAGTCATGTCCGACTGTATATAATGCTCGCTCTATGGGTTCTGATGAATATCGTTATATGACTATTAGAATGCGGGTGAATTCGGAGAATTACACTGTGACAAAGACAGCAAAAGCAATCATTGTCGACCCAAAGCTGTGCAAGGGCTGCCACATTTGCATCTCCGTTTGTCCACATGGAGTCTTGAAGAAATCAGAAGTGGTTGACAATCGAGGCTTCTTTCTCCCAAAAATTGTGGATATTGAGGCTTGTAAACTCTGTAAATTGTGCGAACTGGAATGTCCTGATTTTGCCATTTCAGTAGCTGAGATTGAAGATTAGTTTCTTCTTTCAACTCATCTTGGTCACTCAACAACTCCGAGAGAACCTTACTTCTAGGAGTTCTAATAATACAATCAAACATATACTAGTGGACTCCTCTTCAGAGTGTCCGCATGATATGTTGGTGTATGTAGTGTCAGACCCCCAAATTCGTGTCTTGCTAGAATTACGAACTCAGCTTGGAGAAGAACTGGACCGATTAAGAGAGAGAGTTGAGCAACTTGAAGAGTTCATTCAAGCATTGGACTCAACAATTGGAAAAGGCAGTTTTGCCACTGCGGACGTAGCTATGGAAGCATCTGTTATTGCTCCTGAGATGACTCCCACAGAAACTTTAGCTGCAACAGGTGAGCCCCGTAATATTATTGTGTTGAATAAACCTGGCGATCTGGAACTTGCAACCATTGAGGTTATTGAAAACAGTCTTAGAATTATCCCTGCAGATCATGCAGTATATAATATCACCCGTGGTGCCTTTGCCAGATTCTTTGTTCAGGACATTCTTGGCAAGTTCCAGCAGGAAGATCGTCATCGTGTCGAGAATAAAGAGATTGAATGGGATGATGCTTTTGATTTTGAAGTGAAATCAGAAGATAAGATTCTTGATGAGATTATTATCACGAACTTTGGTGATGAATCCAGACTAGGAGAGATACAGCGCACTCTCAGATGGACACTGGAAAAAATCTACCGAGCAAGATAATGCGAAAATTGGCGCGGACAGAACTGACCTCGTCTTCTATTGCAAAAGAGTCAAATACTGCGAGATAACCAAAGGACTTTAAGCTACGCTTTGTTCAGGAGAAATTTTGGAGCGGAGGCAATGGTTACACACTTTGACGATGAACATTTGGCGGTGAGTCCACAAATAATCGTCAGAGTTGTACGTGACGCTCATGAGTTCTTCATGGAAAACAAAATCGATGAACGTTATGAAACCATGGCACTCGATCTTGTACGCCGATTTGTATCAAAGGAAGGTGTCCCTAGAGAGGTTGACCCCTTCTTTGGAGCCGCATTGTACATGGTGACTAGACATCCATGGAGTTATCCCAATCCACTCACCAAAACAGAGTTCGCAAGTAAATTGCGGATGAAAGAATCCAGCCTCGAGTGGTACACTGACAGTATTGTTGAAAAACTAGGATTCACAACTCTTCATGATAATGCACATCTCCCCTTCTTTATGGACCCTCAAGGAATCATAGCAAGTGTTGTCAACTCTGTTGTTAGTTCTAGTGTAGGTGAAGTGGTTGTTCGAGGAATTGTTTCTGGTAGTCCTGCATCATATACTAAACTTGCTGATAGTATCGTTGATAGACTATGCAATGTTGTGAAGATTGTACCAACTATTTTCGAACAAGATGTCCATAATCTTGTACGACGTAAGATTGAGGAAGAGAGCAAGAAACTGAGTGATCAGCTCTCTCGACGTGAATGACTTTCCTAGGAGTTCTCTGGTTGCAATGTGACTTCTTCAACAAACCGTCTACCTGCGACAACTTGGTCTATTGAGTGAATTACGGCACCCGCCTGCTCAAGGATCTCCTTAATCGAATCATAAACGAGATCATCACCCTCTAATGTTATTGTTATACTCTCGGTATTCTGATCAACCTCTTTTAGTGTAATGTTCAGCCCTGTGACACGGTCATTGCGCGAAAGCATTAAGGCAAGGTCAGTAAGTCTCGGGCTGTGAGGTTTTAACACATCAAGAACCATTCTTCGTATGCCATGAGGCAATAATTCATTCCCCATTCAAGACCTTTTGGCCATATTCTTCCTGCGTGTCTTCTTGTTAAACCTTGTTAAACCTTACTACGTGGGAAGCGCGCCATCTTCAGGAAAACTTTCCATGACGTTCTGCGTGGCAGACTCCATGATACTATGCTTTTTTATCAGCTCCCCAAGGCTTATATCACCTATACGAGATTTCTTTCAAGAGCCTACTTACTTTTGTAGGTCTCGCCGGGAAAATAAGGTAGGGACGCTGCCTTGAAGCAAGAGCGACTGACAAGACTAAACAAGGAAACAATAACTGATTCCAAAAAGAAACCACGAAAGATCAAATCATCCAAGAAGGAATCAGGTCGTATCATTGATATCAATGTTGCAGATTTCAAGGGCCATCCACTATACTCGCTTCTCATCGAAACTGCCAAGAGTAATCCACTCTTTGCAGGCAACGCAGGATATGCCCAGAACTACATTCTACCAGAGAATCCGAATATTACTGCTAGAGAATTAGCAAGCAAGCTGTCCATCACATTGGGAGAAGCTCTAGCTATCCTTGATGGACATGAAACTGAGTAATTCTCTGACGTACACACATCTGCACTTTTATGCGAATCTAAGCTGAGTGAGACTGGATTGACCTCCAATGAGCGAGAGCACAGGATTCCGTAATGCTAGATATGCCCAAGCTATTACAAGAGAGATTGTATCTCTGAATAAAGAACGTGAAACTAGGATTGTGCACGTATGTGGGACCCACGAGGACACAATAAGTTCGCATGGTATTCGTTCTCTCCTTCCATCTTCCCTTCGGCTTGTAGCTGGACCAGGTTGTCCAGTTTGTGTTTGCGCTGCTGAAGATGTTGATAGGGCAATCGAACTTGCTCGTCAAGGACACATAATTACAACCTTCGGCGATATGATACATGTCCCCTCAACCGATTCATCATTAGCAAAGGAACGTGCTACTGGTGCAGATGTTCGAGTTGTCTATGGTGCTGGTGAGGCTGTGGCAATTGCCCGTGATAATCCTGACAAGGAAATAGTCTTTGTTGGTGTTGGTTTTGAAACAACTGCTCCTACTATTGCTATAGAGATTCTTGGAAACCCTCCAGAGAACTTCTCAATATTGACATCACTCAAAGTGATTCCTCCCGCTATGGAGCTACTTGTCACGATTGAAGGTTTTGAGGTAGACGGTTTCATCACTCCTGGCCATGTTTCAACCATAATTGGATCAAACGCCTTCCAAGAATTTGCAAAGAAAAATCGGGTTCCATGTGTTGTGGCTGGTTTTGAACCTCTGGATGTTCTGGAATCAATACGCATGATTCTCAAACAAATCGAAGAAGGTCGCGCAGAATCAGAAAATGAGTATACGCGAGTTGTAAAACCGGATGGAAACCGCGCCGCACAAAAGGTTCTATCTGACGTTTTTCGTCTGGATGATGCACCTTGGAGAGGTCTTGGAATCATAAAGAAGTCTGGCTATTACATTCGCGATGGATATGCTGAACATGACGCCCAGCTTCGTTTTGAATTTCCTGAGTTTGAATCTGTGGATATTATGCCCGGTTGCAGATGTCATGAAATAATTCTAGGAATGGCTGACCCTATTGATTGTACTCTCTTTGGAAATCGATGCACTCCTGAGAATCCATATGGTCCATGTATGGTCGGACATGAGGGGACTTGTCGTATCAGACATGAATATACACTGGTCTAATGCCCCCGCTTCTTGGAACGCTTTCTCTCAGCTCTCTTTAGGTCCTTCAGCGTATTGAAGTTCTCAAAAGTATCCAAATTTGGATCGAACTGCCTTAGAGTTTCAGTCGATACAAAGAGCACATTTTGAAGGGCATCTAGCATATCACTCATTTTGCAGAACCCCTTGTTCATGACTTTGAGACCCTGATAGTATGCATGCTCAGCCAAATAGACTGAATGAAGTGGTTCAATATACCCTGATGGCCATGCTGGTACAACTGCTCCGTGCCCAGGACCCATGCTAATTATCACTTTTAATAACTCAACATTGGCAAGTGGTGTATCAACTGGAAGGAGTAAAGTGTGTTTTGTGAGAGTATATTCGAAAGCTGTTAGAGCACCTGTAAGTGCGCACCTAGTTTCACCAGGAGGATCAACAACTACTCGAACATCTCTTGCAATTGCACTAAGCTTAGCCTTTTGTTTTTCATCTGACACAACAACAATAATCTCAGATGTTAGCTTTCGAGCTATTTTGATCATGTGCGAAATGAGCGGTTTACCTTGGTAATCGGCCAAAGCTTTCTCAGATCCAAATCTTCTGGATGTCCCTCCTGCCAGAATCGCTACAGTCACTTCTTCCATGATTCCTTTTCGCCCCAATTGCACCAACGGTACAAGTTGAGGTAAGTCTACCTCATCATCTGCTGGACATCACGCGCATTAATTGGTATTAATAAAGTGTTTCGAGAATGAGCTGTCTATGGACTTGAAGCAATCGAGTCGCCCATATCCATTTCTGCTTCCTTCTTAGTTTCATCTCTCTTCGGGAGGTCAAGCTTGACCCTATGCTCTGCAAGTAATAGATCCGTTTCTGGAATATCCATTGCAATCGCCAACAGTTCTGTGTAATAAAAGACTGGGAACTTGAAGTCAGTGCCAAATATTCTATTCGCAACCTTCTGTCCAGACTCAAAGGTCACGAAACATGTTGGACAGAAGACTACGACTGCATCGGGCTCTACCATTTCCATGCTTGTCATCTTCTCACGTAAAACTGCGTATGAAGTGACTGAGTTTGTCTTTCGGACGCCAGCTCCACAACACATGGTCTTGTCCATATAATCCAATGGCTCCATTCCCAGAGCCTCACACAATAAATCAAGCTTCACAGGAACCTCTGCATTATCAACATGTAGAACTCTCTCTGGTCTAAGGAGGTGACAACCTGTGTGAGTCACAACCTTGATTGGGACTGGTCGAGTCACCTTTGAAGAAATGGTTTCAATTCCTATTTCGTCAAATAATAACTGATGCACATGGGTTATTGTCGAGATTCCTTTGTATTCCAGACCTAGATCTTTTAGAATCGAATTTACCTTGTTCTTTTTCTCTGGTTTTCTGTCCAGCTCATGCTTTGCCATGGAGAGTGACTCATGGCATCCTGCACATGCAGTTAAGATGTTGAGCCCCTCTGCTTCTGCAAGAGCAATATTTCTGGCTGCAAAGGTCAACCATGTTTCATCAGACAAAGCTCTTACTGCATTGGGTTCTGGACAGCATGTGAATGGCAGGTCAACGAGGTCAATATCAAATTTTGGTACAACCATTCTAATTGACTTCTCTGCGAACTGGAGACGATAAGCCATAGTGCAGCCAGGAAAGAATGCGTATTTCATTCAGACGCCTCCTCTTGTGCTGCTTTATTGGTTTCAAGGACCTCCAACGCTCCTGTAGCCTTAAACAATTTCAAGACATCAGCTGGTTCAGCTTTAGGTAAATCCGGTAATCCCAACTCTGTACGTATCTTCTCAGACCTGCTTGAGATGGGGGATAGACAACCATCTTGCATTAGAGATAAAGCCGCCTCGATAACATCTGGCGGTGCTTTTCCCTCTCTTGCAGAGATGTTCTTTATTTCCATCAAGATCTCTGCAAGCGACACGCCCATGGGACATCTCTGGTCACACATCAGACAATATGCACACAACCACTCATTTCCCTCTCTTGGAACCACCCCTCTAGTGATAATCGAATCGACTGATAATCTTGGGTTCAACTCAGGTGCTACTCTAAAGACGGGGCAAGAGGAAGTGCATATCCCACATTGAAAGCATGGTCGTGCTCGTTCTTTAAGATCCTTTAGTAGTTGGTCCTGAGTATTATCCCCCATACCAATCACTTCCTCTTTGCTGGCTTTTTCTTACCTGCTTCGGACTTTGAGCTACTAACTTTCTTCTTTGGTTTTTGTTTCTTCTCAGATCCTGATTTTGGCTTAGAACCCGTCTTTGTTTTAACCGATTTTTTGGACTTGGAATCTATTGCTCTCTTTGGCTTGACTATGTCTTTTCTTGGAGTCTTCACAACCTCTGATAGCTCAGTCATGATTGTCTGCCATTTCTTACCTTCTCCAGCAGATACCCACTCCACTCTGAATCTCTCATCCTCAATACCATTCCTCTTCATCCATCCTCTAATTCTTGGCTCTCGCTTAGCCATCCAATGGTTTCCTGTTTGAAAGTGACAGTCTGCTGGGAGATGACATCCTGAATATAGAACAGCTCCCGCTCCTATCTCAAAAGCCCTCTGAGCAAACTTGGTAGAGTACCTTCCTGAACACATGGCACGAATTACCCTTGCATTTGTCGGATACTGCATTCTGGATACTCCAGCAAGGTCCGACCCACGATACGAACAAAATGCGCATGCAAAGGCAACTATCTTGTTTCCTGGGTCTTCTTGAAGTGCAATATCAATCTGCGATTCAATCTGCTCACTTGTGAAGTTTGGCATATAGATTGCATCTTGCGGACAATCACCTGCACATGTTCCACAAGCTTGACAAAGTGCACCCATAACTGTGAACTTGCCTGTGCCATCCTGTGAGATTGCTCCATATGGACAACGTTGAACACAAGTGCCACATCTGCTACAGAGATCCTGCAATATCTTTGCACTGAGTGCTTCAATTGGATATCTCCCCTTCTGAAGAATAATGGCCGCTCTTCCTGCAGCAGCGCTTGCCTGAATCACAGAATCCCTAATGTCCTTAGGACTTTCAGCGCCTCCGCAGATGAAAACACCTGCTGAGCTGGTGTCGACAGGTCTTAGTTTTGGATGGGACTCGATGTAGAACGAGTCATGTGTGCATGAGATTGGAAGTGGAAAGTTACCTGCAATTCCCTCCGCACCCATTGAGAGAATCACCATATCGAAGTCTTCCATGAGAAGCTTATTGTGAGTTGTATCTTCGACGCTGACACGGAGGTTCTTGGTCTTTGGATACTGCTGAATCTCACCAACCCGACCACGAATGAATTTGACACCCTCTTCCCGTGCCTTCTGATACTGATCTTCAAAATATTTACCATGCATCCTTAGGTCTTGGTAGAAGATAGAAACTTCAGTGTCAGGATAGTGCTCTTTGATGAGAAGGGCACATTTCACTGATTCAGCACAACAGAAGTTCGAACATCCTGACCGCGTGTTTATATCTCGCGATCCAACACACTGAGCGATTGCTACTGACGTAGGTTTTGTAAGATCTGAGGGTCTAACAAGAGACCCCTCAGTAGGACCAGCTGCGTTAATGAGGCGCTCGAACTCTAATGATGTGATTACGTTTGGATATCGGCCCCATCCAAGTCGTGGAATCTTGCTTGGGTCTGCTGGTTTGAATCCAGTGGCTAGAATAATCACCCCAACATCAAGATCAATATACTTGGGTCGGTCTGAGGGAACGATTGCTTCCTGTTCACAACGGTCGATACACTTTCCACATCTAATCAAGTCCATTCCCAGACAGGCTTCAGGATCTATGAAATACGATGAGGGGACAGCTTGAGGGAATGGAATCTGAATGGCCTTTTGCCATGTCAAACTTTGATCTGTTCTGCTTGGTACATCCACTGGACAGACCTCGACACAGTCTCCACATGATGTACAAGCATCAATATTCACATACCTTGGACGTTGTTTCACCCTGACCTCAAAGTTACCAACATATCCGGAGATTGACTCAACCTCCGCCATCGTAATCATGTTGATGTTTGGATGCTTGGCAACATCAACCATTTTTGGTCCGAGGATACAAATAGAGCAATCATTCTGAGGAAACACCTTATCAAGAATCGCCATGATGCCACCTATTGTTGGCTGTTTCTCAATCAAGTGCACCTTGAATCCTGCTTCGGCAAGGTCAAGTGCTGCCTGCATTCCAGCCACACCTGCTCCTACTACAAGAGCTGCTTGAGTCACTGGAACATCCAATTCGGGTTGTGCCTCGAGAGTTGCTGCTTTGGCAACTGCCATTGCAACAAGGTCTTTTGCTTTCTGGGTTGCAGCCTCATGGTTATGTTGGTGCACCCATGATACATGCTCTCTGATATTAGCCATTATACATAAGTATGGATTGAGTCCTGCAGCTTTGACAGTCTTCCTAAATGTGTCCTCATGCATCGTTGGGCTGCAAGACGCCACAACAATGCGGTTGAGACCATGCTCCGCTATTGCCTCTTGAATCTCTCTCTGTCCAGGATCTGCACAAGTATACACATTCACCTGAACATGTACAACCCCAGGGAGTGTTTTTGCATATTCAGCTACAGCATCAATGTCTACCACAGCACCAATATTCTTACCACATTTACAAGGAAACACTCCGATACGTAGCTCAGGACCAGTTGATACAACCTCTATTTCCGAAGGTCCTGCACTACTTCCTTTCGAATCACTTGTGGTCATTTACTAGGCCTCGTTCTGCAGAACGCAACTTGGCAGCTTCATTCATCACTAGTAATAAAGGTTGAGAATAAGAAACTGGGATAACTTCACGATATTTCAGATAGATTGCAGTCTTCACATTCTGATTTGATCTGGAACTCATTAGAGGCTTTCTAGTTAGATTTTTCCCTTTATCAAGTCATGAATGCATCCTGGGAGTTTACCAAAAGCGTAAAAAGCATGGCAAGTGGGAAACACTATCAATTGGGAGGCTAGCTAATGGCCGGAAAGGTCTGGAAATATATTACGGAAAAACTCGAAACTGATGGTGCATGTCACTTCTCACTTCTAGATCCCGACCCTTTGTCCACAAGAATTGAGAATATAGTAGAGATAGCACACCTAGCTGAAAAAGCAGGTAGCGATGCAATCATGATTGGGGGTAGCACAATCTTCGGTGTGATTGATGATGCGTGTGAAAAGATTTGTGATGCAGTAGACATTCCAACAATTCTATTTCCAGGTAATATAACTGGAGTTACAGAAAATGCTGATGCGATGTTCTTCATGACACTTCTTAACAGCACAAATCCCTACTACATCATAGGTGCCCAAGCTCTCGCTGCTCCAAAGATTAAGCTCATGGGGCTTGAAACAATTCCAATGGCATACCTTATTGTTGCACCAGGCAAGACAGCTGCATGGGTAGGAGATGCAAAGCCTTTTCCAAGAGACAAACCCAAACTCCCTGCTATGTATGCTATAGCTGCTGAGCTTCTAGGGATGAAGTTGGTATACCTTGAAGCCGGGAGTGGCGCTGAAGGTGGTGGAGTGCCGCTTGAGATGATTGAAACGGTTTCTAAATATATAGACATTCCAGTTATTACCGGTGGGGGCTTTAATGACGAGAAATCAGTTGTGGCTGCTATTGAGGCTGGAGCATCCATTGTGGTACAGGGGACCTACCTTGAAAAACATGTCCAAGGTGATCAGGGGGCTGAGCTAGCTAAGATTATCAAGGGACTTAAGAAAGCAGGCGCCAAGAGAGTTTAAATACTTGACAATCCATTGGACCAAAGACGCCATGGGAGGATTACCTTACCTTGTCCTCAAAGACCGAAATGTTGAATGAGCTTCTACTAGACTTGAGCCGAGCATCTCAAGGAAATGTAGAAGCAAGTGCTGTCATTTCGAAATCACAGGGGCTTACTATCTGTTCTCATTATCCTGAAGGGACTGATGAGAATTTGGTCCCGGATGAGGATGTGATAGCAGGAAGATCCACCCAGATACAGGAGGCCACACGAAAGGTCTTCAAGCAACTCAAACGCGGTCCGCTTGTGAGAATGCTCATTGAGGGTGAAACTGGGTATGTCATCATTTGCGATGCTGGTGCTGATGCCATCCTCGCAGTCCTTACGACCAAACGAGCTAACATTGGTTACATGTTCTTTATGATGACCCGTATTGCCAAACGTATCGAGAAAGTTCTTTCATAGATTGTCTTTCCGTCACTTTTATCTATCAAACCCAGCACGAGCCACTTAGTTGGTGATTTCATGGCAGATGATAGACCCGTTGACAAAGACGAAGAAGCACCAGAGGATCCTTGGGACAAATGGCGTCGTGCTGGCATCGTTGCTCGTGATGCCCTAGACTTAGCTCGTCCAATGGTGAAGCCTGGCACAAAGGTCATTGATATCATTGACACAGTTGAGAATTATATCCGAGAGAACTCATCGGGCACATCATTTCCATGTAATGTGGCGTTGAACAATATTGCCGCACATTATACATCCCCACTGAATGATGAAACTGTCATTGAGGAAGGAGATTTAGTAACAGTCGATTGTGGGTCTCATATTGATGGGTGCATTGCAGATACAGCATTTACAATAGCACTCAATCCTGACCATGAGAAACTTGTCAAAGCGGCAGTTGATGCCACGAATGTTGCTGTCCAGATGATGCGCCCTGGTGCTAAACTCAACACAATTGGTGCATTGATTGAAGACACAATCCAAGCTGCTGGTTTTGAACCAATAAAACAGCTCTCAGGACACCAGCTCAAAGAATACGAGCTGCACGCTGAGAAGCAAGTACCTTGTATCTCTGGTAAGTCTGAGGTGCTTGTTGAGGAGGGCGAGGTTTATGCCATTGAAACTTTCGCCAGTACAGGATCTGGAAACATCTCTGATCTACCACGGCCTCTAATATACCAACTTCTACCAATTAGAGTTCCAGTACGATTCAAAGGGACAAAACAGTTCCTGGGGATTGCTAGGAAGGAGTACAAAGAGTTTCCATTCGCTAAACGATGGCTTGCTGAACAGATGTCACCTGCTTCACTTGAGATGGCCATTAAAGAGCTTGAAAAGAACGGGGCACTCTTTGGACATCACATCCTTGCTGAAGAAAAGGGAGAGTTTGTATCGCAGCATGAGCATACAGTCATAATCACTGAGCGTGGACACGAAAGAACTACCTAATCTAGGCCATTTATGCATGCGTAAACAAGTTTTGAAACATTAATCTATTAATTCAGAAACATTAAAAGTTCTTTTTTCATTTGGTTTATTGTGGGTTCCGGGAGACTGTCTTCAAAGCAATGACCAAGCAGTGTATTCTGGCGGTTTTTCCGGTTCCAACTAACACGGAGGAGAGAGATTGGACCGTACGCGTGGTGCTTCTGATAGAAAGGGTGCCGTTTCTGATGCGGCCGTTGAGCCAATTGCTTGTTCTGAGTGTGGTTCCATATCTGTTGTTGAGGACATGACTCGAGGTGAGCGTGTCTGTGGTGGATGTGGGCTTGTTCTATCTGATCATAGGATTGACACTGGTGCGGAATGGCGAGCGTTCAGCTCAGAAGAGAGTGATGCGCGTAGCCGTGTAGGTGCACCAATAAGATATACAGTCCACGACAAGGGTTTGTCGACCGTGATTGATTGGAGAGATCGAGACACCTCAGGAAAGAAGCTCAGTCCAACACGAAGATCAGAAATCTATCGACTGAGAAAATGGCAGATACGATCGCGTGTTCACAGTTCCATGGATAGGAACTTGGCGCAAGCAATGTCAGAACTCGAACGTCTATCCTCCCAGCTAGGGATTCCAAGCCCAATCCGTGAATTAGCAGCGCTATTGTATCGAAAATCAATCCTTCAAAAACTTGTGAGAGGACGTTCCATTGAAGCCATGGTTGCTGCAACGCTTTATGCTGCATGCAGAATTAGAAAGAAACCTCGTCCTTTGGATGAGGTTGCTGATGCTTCAAGGGTTGATAAGAAGAAACTAGGTCAATGCTATCGATTACTCTTACGAAGTCTTGCTATCAAGATACCTCTCAGCAATCCAATCGATTATATATCCCGTTTTGCCTCTCAGCTCTCTCTGTCAAGTCCAGTGCAATTGAGAACTGTGGAGATTCTACAGAGAAGTAGAGATATCGGTCTCACCATTGGTCGAGATCCATTAGGTCTAGCGGCAGCAGCTATCTATGTTGCATCTATTATGCTTGATGAACGCAGGACACAACGTGAAATCGCTGAGGTTGCCAGAGTCACTGAGGTGACTGTTAGGAATCGATACAAGGAAATTGTTAAGAAACTTGGAATCGATTCAATGAGTCTCAGTTAGAATCTAGACAACTACCTTTCAACTATCTTCTTCCTGTTGCCTGAAACGACCAGTCCACTTGTACCATTTCTTCTGGAAATCCTAGCTTGGAAAGCACTTCTTGAATTGACCCTCGGTGGTCTCCCTGAAGCTCAATATGGCCATGCTTTGCAGCACCTCCACAAGCAAGTTTTGCCTTCAACTTGGTCGATAAATCACTGAGGTCAATGTTCTTGTCAAAACCTTCCACAATTGTTGTCAAACGACCCCATTTTCTTCGTTCAATAGTTACAGTAATCCTTGCCTCTTCCTGTGCTATCGTTTCACAGACGCATAGGTCCTGAGGCAGTCCGCAATTCGGGCAAATTCCGCCTTCGTCGTCGCTCACGCAGCATTATACTCCTTAGTTTTGGCTATCTTTTTCTGCCGGAACAAGATGTAGTCTTAGAGCCTTAAAAGTGCTATGAGTCTATGCAAAAAATGGGTTAGGTAACAGTAAAGAGCCAGCCATGAACTATTTCTCTATCGATAATGACCGGTCAAGTGCTAATCATTGATGCTCTAAGTGCAGGCTCTGGACAGCGCACTAGTTCAAGAGACACAATTGGCTGTGGACCACGTACAATCGCCGGTGTGCTTGAAAATCATGGAACTCAATGCGCAATACGTCGAGCAGAGGAAGTACTTTCAAAGAAAGGAGTCCTAAAACGGTTTGATCATCTTGCCATAAGTGCTATGACAATGGATCTAATAGTAGTCCAGAAGATTGCCAAAATTTGGAGGTATAACCGGTCAAAGGGTAGAATACTTCTGGGAGGTCCAATCGCTTCAGACCCAGATATCATCCTCAAACAGATTCAGCCTGATGTTCTTGTGATTGGTGAGGGTGAAGGAACTCTTGATGAACTATTGGAGAAGGATTTCCTAGGTGAAGAAATCCCGCTCGCAGATATTCATGGCATTGCTTTTCTTGAGGATAATAAGCCTCGAGTCAATAAATCAAGAACCGTACTCTCATCACAGGAACTGTCAGAGAGGTTTCATCCCTCAACCACAAGAATCGTTGATTACCAAGCCTATCAAGCTTGCAAGGTCTATGTTGAGATACTGCGTGGGTGTTCAAATTTCAAGCGGACAAAATACCCTCTTGCAGATGGTAGAAAATGCTCAGAATGCAATAATTGCGATTCAGTAGATTCGTTGACACGAATGGAATGCCCTGAAGATATTCCCCCAGGATGTGGTTTCTGTAGCGTTCCTGGTACTTGGGGCCCCCCCCGAAGTAGGACTGCAACTTCCATCATTCAGGAAGTTAGAGAGCTAGTAAACCTAGGCGTGCATAGAATCATCCTGGAGGCACCAGGGTTTTTGGATTACATGAGAGGACCTGAGCCCCTAACGGACCCATGTAGTCCTCCTGCAAATCTAGCTGCAATTGAAGATCTACTTATGCAACTCAACTCACTACCACAGGTTTCTGATGGGTCTGTTCATATTGGTGTTGAAAATATGAAGGCATGTTTGTTTACAGATGATGTTGCTCAAATACTGAAGAAATCCATGATTTCCAGTTCTCCTAATATTGGATTAGAAACAGGATCCGAACATCACATGCGTCAGATCGGCAAGTGTGGAAGTCCAGAAGATGTCATTCGTGCTGTCAAGGTAGCCAAAACCTATGACATGAAACCTTTTGTCTACTTCATTTATGGACTCCCTGGTGAAACTGCTGAAACAACAGAACAATCAGTCAAGCTCATGCGCAGCGTGAGTGCGGCTGGTGCAGAGCGAATAATCTTGTATGGTTTCCGACCATTACCAGGTTCCGCCTTCGCTAAATATCCTGAATCGTCACTAACTGACAAATTCGGTCTAATACTTAGAAGAGAGGCTGAAACGATTAATCGCAGAAAGAAGGAAAGGTACCTTGGGGAGTTGATTCGAGGCATTGCAGCAGAACCGTCCAAGACTCATCACGGGTTTACAATGGTTTATCCTCTAGATGAAGGTCCACTCATGACAGTTTTAGGGGGCTATTCAGCAGGCACTTTTCTTTTTGTTAGAGTCACCCGTGTACTGAGCAGCGGTCTTGTTGAAGGAGAAGTTGTAAGTTGACCCTTAGACTCCTAATGTGTCCTAAGAAAAGCTTCATATTGCCTTACTCTTGGAAAACCATTGGTGACTGGAATGGTCTATGTTTGTCATAAATGCCACAGAGAAGTAACCCCAGAGGGTCTTAAAACCCTCCCAGGTGTGAAGTGTCCATACTGTGGAGGAAGAATTCTATACAAAATTCGACCACCAGTCGTTAAACGCGTCAAAGGTGTCTAATTCGATTCACTTTCAGCCCCATGGTCTATATATGAGATATATCGCTACTGCAAATGATGCGAGGAACAGGAAAATCATACACGCTGAAAGAATTTTTACTCTCAATGACCGTTTCATTACTATTCAACCTCTCCTCCAATCAATATCTCTCCTAATTCTGTGAGACCCTCAACACCTCTTATTTCTTCATCGAAGAGTGGGACTTCCGTAAGGTCCATGTCAGAGTACAGTTCTCTAATGTCTCTTAAATTGGACTGTTGCATCTCATGTCTCTTGGAACAAAAACTGCATGACGGGTTTTGAGGAACTAGTTGATTAATTATCAGATGAGTTGCAGGTATGTGCCAAGAATTCAGACTTGTGAGAAGTCGTTGAGTTTCAAAGACTGCCATAGCTTCAGGTATCATCACTACCACGAACTGCGTGGTATCAGGATCAGAGAGTTCAATCCTTGCAGCACGTATCTTGTCTTTTGTTTGCTGGATCATTTTCCAAGAGTCATCTTCTTGGTCGCCACCACCAAAAAGTCCTCGAAGTGATCCCATCATTGAACTCAGTCGTTGTCTTAGGGTGAGTATCTTACCAAGCCAACTGTCTAAAAGGTCAGGCAGTTCAAGTAATTTGAGGGTGTGGCCCGTTGGTGCGGTGTCAAAGATAACACGGTCATAGGATGAGTCTTCGAGAAACTCGAGTATTTTTCCAAAGGCCATTGCTTCGTCTGATCCAGGTGGTGCCATTCCTGTCATATCTCCCATCAGCCCTGCAGCCATTTGTGCCTCTGGGCCAATAGCACCATCCCCCACTACCTGTTGAAATTCTTCCATTCCTTTCTCAGTGCTTATTTCCATTCCCCATAGGTTGTCGAACCCCTCGATTGGAACGATATCTCCACCTGATAGATCTTGATCGAAGCTGTCACTGAGACTATGAGCTGGATCTGTAGAGAGCACGAGGGTCCGGAAACCGTGACGGGCCGATAATACTGCCATGGCTCCAGCGCAGCTAGTCTTTCCAACTCCACCTTTTCCTCCTGAAAGAATGAACTTGATAGTGTCCTTGTAAATGATGTCCCTTAAGGTCATGTACCTACCTCTATTGCTCAGTCTTTTCACTGAGGTTTTTAACCCTTCCATAGGCCATAGGTTAAAGAAGCTAGAAGAATAACACGAAGATTGACATAAGATGATCTCCAAGCCTGCACAAGCTTCTTGAGCTTTATGAAGCTTAAATAGGGGAAAGCCACTGAGGAATGTTGAATGTCGTTTCCACAGGTACGAACTACAGCATTGGAGTTTCCTTCAACTGTCTTGAAACTCTTAGGTATAGAGATTCCAGAAGGACTCTTTCCTCCAAATAAGGAGTTATTGCAGAAGTTCAACCCAAAGGCAGTAGTAATAATTATGATTGACAACTTTGGACTCTTCGAAGCAGTGGTGTACAAGCCTGAGGCACTCATCAAGAACATGGAAGCTTTAGCTCTGCTTGAAACTAACGATCCTTACGCGCTACCACTCATCAAACGACTCCTGAAGGGGCATAGAACCGACTTTCACCTAATCCAACATGTCAAGAACAATGGGAAGGTGACCCGTGTTGTCTGTCGTGAAGAAGATATGGTCCAGTGGGACTTCGACCCATCATATACTGTGCGCCCACGTGACGATATGGCTACCTATATTGAGGCAACAAAACACATCTTCAAGAGTGAACTCCTATATCTCCATTTCTTAGACTTCGAGAGTCTCTATGCTCAATATGGTCATAGAACACCTCCCAAAACCTTACTCGAGAAGATTGTTCGTCGGACTGATAATTGGATCAAGGTGCTTCTTAAACAGGCAAGAGTAGGAACATTATTCATTGTCGTAGGAAATCATGGTCGACACCCAATCCCCCTTAATTATGAAGGCAAGCTTGCAGAGTGGCGAAAAGCCAATGCACCAATAGCTATAATGTTCCAGAAGAGGTCTGAGTGATTTCTATATTGGTATCAATGTAGGGATGCCAAACACGATTGCCACAACTGCTAGAGCAAGGCATAATTTCCAGAAACTGACTCTTTTTGCTAACCTCAATAGGAACTCCATTGATATGAGCCCCGTCCCAAATACGATTCCTTCTATCACAAAGAAATCGAATGTGTTAATCCCTGATGGAATCGTAGTTCCTGATAAAATCTCCAAGAAAAGAATCGCGATGACTGCAGGGGCACTCATTAGGAAACTGAACTTCATTGCAGTTTCTTTGTCTATTTTCTGTATCAGAAGCGCGGAAATGGTCACACCTGATCTACTTAAACCAGGCAGTACTGCCAAACCTTGAACTAGTCCAGTTGTGACTGCCTCTGTATTCTCAACCTCTCGTCCAATGTCCACATTTTTTTCCTTGCTTTGTCTAGTTGGAAGATACAAGACAATAGCTGTTACCAATAGCAGTACTCCTACTAATACGTTCAAAAGTTCACCATGCATAGGCGTCAAACTGCTTTTCAGGAAGTAGTAAAGAGGTAAAGCAGTAAGAGCGGTACTTCCTGTAGCTAGAAGAAGGAGTCTTAATAATCTCCTATCTCTGAAACTCAATATTTCAAAAATTACTCTTGGATACCTCACTATTACTGCTAAAGTAGTTCCGAGATGAAGCCAAACCACAAGAGAGAGGATCTCTTCTGTGGAAACGGGTGAAAAATTATACAAGAACAGAACAACCTGTCCTTCACTGCTTATTGGAAGCCATTCCACCAGTCCCTGAATGAGAGCAACGATAAGCTGCCAGAGCTCCACTATTCCTTTCTCCTATTTTGCTCAAGGTCCAGAAGAATTAAAAAGCTACTCTAATCGACTCAGCTCAATATAGGTGTCCATCATGGTTCTCGATAATGGAAGGTTCATCAGCTCCGAGCTGGGAAATATCACACAAATGCTGGATGAGCATTTTCGTGTGGCAGTATCAGCAAATAAGATAGTAGTCAATGCAATCACCGATTGGCTTGAAGGTAAAAAGTCCATTGCAACTGATGAACTTGAGAAAATCACGGCTCTAGAAGAAAAAGGTGATGCTTTGAAGCGTACCATACTCAATGAACTGGCGAACGCCAGCTCTTTGATGCAGCGTGAAGATCTTCTCAAGCTTGTGTTCTACAATGACAAATCAGTAGATGGTGCAGAAATTGCATGCTATCATCTAGCAGCAGTTGTCGAACATTGGACACCTGATGGTGAGTTGAAAGAGAATATAGCAGAGCTAGGAAAGCTGATGAGCTCCCAGCTCTCTGCACAACGTGAAGCAGTACGATTTCTATCAATTAACATGGAAGAATCCATGAAACGTGCTGAGGAGATTTGTAAACTAGAGAAGCAAATAGACGTGGTACAAAGAAAGATTCAAACTTTATTGTATCCTTTAGATATTCCACTTCCTGTACTGCTCCGATTCCGAGATTTCATAAACATGCTAGAGGATATAGCGAATTTCAGCGAAGATGCAGCACTGGTGATTCGAACGCTCTCACTCACACTCAATACTTGATATAGTCGGTGCTATGAATTGGAAAAACCTTCCTTTGTTGCAGAAGCTAGACTTGTAGGTGACAGAGGAATCGTTTGGGATCCTGATTATGGCATGCAACTTTATGAAGAGGGTTACTTTGGCCAACCTGTAGGAATTAGAAAACCGAAGTCTTCAGTTTTCGACAAACCACTTGAGTTATCGTTGATTGAATGTGTCTATCTCACTCAACAAAAACGGCTCAATGTTCGCCGACATGATGAAGATAAAATCCTAAGTGTTGATGATCTTCTAAAACTAGGATCGGAATGGTCTGATGAGTTCAAAGACCGTTTCGTTGTATATTCTCAGTTACGTGAACATGGGTATGTTGTACGTCCCGGATTAAAGTTTGGTACTGATTTTGCAGTCTATGAATTTGGACCTGGAAAAGACCATGCACCCTTTCTTGTCCATGTTATCCCCCAGAGGAAAGGTGTAGTTCCACTCGATATTGTTCGGGCTGGGAGATTAGCAACAAGTGTGAGGAAGAAATTCATCATTGCCACAGTCAAAGAAAATGCTGAGGTCGCTTACTATTCCTTCGTTTGGCATAGACCATAGTTTTTTTCGCTTCAATCCATGAGCAAAACAATTAAGTTCGCAAATACGTTGTCCGTTACAACATCTGGCCCGAGGTAATCTTGATGGCTGATAAGGCTGAAAATGCAAAGGCTTTTGGCATACTGTTGGCACAAGCTTGGGAGAACACTCCCTCGTTTATCTGCAGCAATGACGACTATATCTACTGTCTATTTCCCTCTGATGACACAAAAACGAAATGGATAGAAGCATCGCTTACTTTTCCCGATGCCTCTCTTGATAAGAAGGAGATTGATTCCAATAAAGCAATAGCTCTTCTTATAGAGGAATTGAAAGTAATACCGACATATGGTGCAGATTCAATAGTCACAACAAAAGCTCAGCTTGATGAAGTGAGCAGTCGACTGGGCACTCTAACATGAACAAGACCGAAACTAATGTCGGATAAAAGTCCGACTAGGAATTCTATCATGGATTGTGTAAAGCCATGTCAGACACGCTTGTTACCTGTCCTTTCTGTGGTTTGGAAGTCCCCGAAGGGCGTTACTGCAAGATATGTGGAAAACCACTTGATGTAGAGGAATCCATTAGTCCTCCAGAAGTTGAATCAAAGACTGAAGAGCAGCTCGATTCCATAACACTTCCAATACAACCAGAGAGGGTGGACTTACCTTATTTCGATATAACAATAGAAGATATGGATAATGAGGCTGCAGTTGTGCTTCTGTCAAGATCCGAGCTTGATGTTGTTGATATGGAACTTGACAGCATCATAGAGCGAACCAAAGCAACTAGACAGGCACTTCAACTTCAACAAGCAAACAAAGATGTCCTCACTGCTAGAGCTGAAGAGCTGCGTGATGAATTTGAAAAGACTAAGAGCCGTCGAAGGGAGTTAGCTGCTGTTTCAACACCATTGGTCTTGGAACGGCTACTAGAAGCTTTAGATCGGGATGAGGAACGACTTGAGAAACTTGAGGCTATCTCAAGTACTGTCGACAAGGATGTCTACAAGGAACAGCGACGTGAGATACTTCACGCAATCAAAGAATTGCATGAGAATCTAAAGAATGCAATAAAAACCGCTAAAAAATGGGTGAAGGGAACCAAAAAGACACTCAAGGACCTTGACAAGGAACTCAGCAGGATTGAAGCCAGATTCAAGATTGGAGATATATCTCGAAACTCCTATGACTCATCAAAAGCAAAACTCGAAAGAAGCATCAAGATCGTAGAAGGTGGCCAAAAACGTTTGATATCGCTACTCAGGGTTGCCGAGAAGAGGTGAACACAATTAAACTTTGGAGCGGTCAATAATGGTCAGCAACAATGTGGAATGTACAGCTCTGTGTGATAAATTTGTGTGTACAAAGAAGCCTCCAGCTCTTAAGATTCGGAGGCAAGGAAATAGGGAATTAGTCTGGTGTACCTGGATTGACGAAGAATGTGATCAAGGCTGGTGTGTTCATTCCAAGTGTGCAATACGTAAATTGACACAGGATGGGAAATGCAAGCAAATCACTGAACCAGTAATAAAAGAAGTGCATGTACGGCTTGATGAACCTTATCCTGATGCGATGCCAAAAGACATTGCGAAGAAGTTCAAGCTGCGATGAAGGAACAATCTTTCAGTAGTCTTCATGACGCAACGTCTATAAGTGACACATAATTCGCTGTGTAGCGAAGGTGAACTGAAGTGTTTGAGGAAATTCGCCCAGAGATGCGGGCTCTTATTTACTTCATGGTTGGAATATCTCTCTTAGGAATAGGTATTCTACTTGGTCAAGCTGCTTTTGCTGTTGGCTTGCTTCCAGGTCCAGCAACACCGGTTCCCTAGTTTAGAGTGATTGGACTTGAACCGTCTCGATGAGATTGTAAAGCTCCTTTTGAGCTTTGATGGAATCTCACGGAAATTCGTGCTTCCTTCTATAATTGATAGGCTTCGGTTAGAATCCTTCAAGGGTAATACTCCTCACAGTCTTGGCGAGGACTCTGCTGCAATCGGAACAGAGTCTGATGAATACGTACTCTTAACTACCGATGGGATTGTTGAAGACCTCTGCGTAAACTACCCTCGAGCAGCAGGATTCAATGCTGTGCTTGCTAACATGATGGATATCTACGCTGCAGGGGGAACGCCAACCTCATTTGCTGTAGCTTTGTCATATTCCGATCCTAAAATTGGAGAGGCATTACTCGATGGGCTAATCACCGGGTCTCAGATATTTCGAGTTCCCATTGTCCGAGGGCATACAAATCCTAGTTCAAGCTCCACGTATATTGTTGGCTCAGCCACAGGCAGAGTCATGAAAACGAATCTTCTCACTGCAGGTGGAGCAGAGTCAGGTAATGTGTTGGTTCTATTGTTTGACAAAGTTGGCCAGAGAGGTGAAAGCTACAAACTGGGATGGGACTCAGTCACAGGTCGAACATCTGAGGATGTTGTTCGCAGACTCTCAGTAATGAATGAACTTGCCAGTGAAAAGTTATTGACAGCTGCGAAGGATGTTTCTGTTGCAGGAGTGATAGGGACAGCCGGTATGATGTTAGAATACTCTGGATGTGGTGGCACTTTGAACTTAGATTCCCTTGACTCGTCTCGACCCTCTGACATTCCATTAGAGGACTGGGTTCGGATGTTTATCTCACTAGGTTTTCTTGTAGCCACAGCTGAAAGTAATCTCCCGGACGTGAAACGGATTGCACAGGCACATGGCCTTTCCACGACTTTCTTTGGACAGGCTGACGACTCCAAAGCTGTCAGATTGACACTTGGCAAAGATGAACGCATATTTTTTGACTTTTCAAAGGGTGGCTTTCTCACACCAAAGAATGTTAATACCTGATATCAATGCGCTATAGTTATAATACCATTCAACAGGTAGTGGGTTTGAAGTGTCCCAAGTGTCAGAGGAAAAGATTTGCAGTATAGTTGGTTGCAGGAAACCTTCAAAGAGATCCATGAAGAGAGATCGGATTGCTGAGAGTGTAGCAAAATCAAGTCTCAAAGTCAAAGATGCACGATCAAGAACAGTTTACCTGTGCGCTGATCATTGGAAAACAGTGAAGAAAGTCTTCAAGAAAGAAACAAAACCAGAACGACTTAGATGGGGTCATTAAATCGCAAGCATGATCCTCAAATCATGTGCATGGAGTGGTTTTACATGTGTGGTAAGGAGAAACATAGTCTCACTCTGGTGCCAGACTACAAGCTTTGGTTTGAAAGAGATGGAGAGTACATTTTTGGACCTGGAGCCTATGCTATACTGAAATCCGTATATGAAGAAGGCACTATCACAAAAGGTGCAAAAAAACTCAGCATGTCTTATCGTTATGCTTGGGGCGTTATAAAAAAGATAGAGAAAAAACTGGGTATCACTTTGGTTGAAACCTTCAAAGGTGGCACAGAAGGTGGTGGTGGTGCGAGAGTTACAGAGAATGGTCTGAAACTCATGGAATTATATTCTAATATCAACAAAGCATTCAATGATATACTCGAGTCATCTAGCCACTTGAATCTATGAGAACTTCAAGATAATGGCATTATTTGGACAGTGACTCTTGCAATCCAAGCACATGATACAGTCCGGGCTGTACATATGTTTGTACGGGAATTTCCGGATTCGTATATTCATTGGACAAACAACTTCACACACATTGCATGTGTCAGGGGTGCAGCGCGCAGGATTCCGTGCTATTCCAATCAACGCATCTCGTGAAAAGACACCATAGAACCAGCCTGCAGGACAAAGCCACCTACAGAACCATCTTGGAATCCAGAAAGAAATGAAAAATACGAAAATAACAAATATCATCTGCAACAGTGCCCATTCCCATTGTGAGAAGTACCACAGAGTATCGAGGCTTGTTGGCCACAGTTGGTCTGGCAAAAGGACAAACAGTATGTATGCAGGATTAAGAGGTGCAAACGCATCATTCACAAATGCACCCAATGCGTTCTCCAAAGTTTCAGCAGTCCCTGAGAGTCTTGAAAATCCAACCCATACAGCGAGGAATGCTACAACGACAAAAACATATGCCTTGACCTTTCGAAGCTCTGTTTCTGTCCCATGGGTTGGGCGTGTCTTTGTTCGTTTTGGCAGAGTGACTAAATCCTGAATCGTGCCAATCGGGCAGATCCATCCACAGCCTGCCCTCCCAAAAATGACAACAATGATTAACATCGCGCCTATAGTGAAGAATGGAAAGATACCTGTTGAGAACTCCCGTATCATTGTGTCAAATGAGCCTGCTATAACTCCAAAAGGTGCTTCCAATGGAGCTAAAATTGGTAGTGTTGGTAAGTTTTGCCAGATTGATAGCCAAAAGGCTTGAACATTTGGCATTCTAAACCATGCGAGAAGAATATACCCATTGATTCCTATGAATGCAAGAATCTGGAAGACTCGGCGCAGCATCCTAATGTTCAAAATCAGCCCAAGAGGATTTGATCTGAGGCTAATTCTCCTCGGCTCCTTAATCTCCACTTTCTTTGGTTCATCTTCTGGCATTTCATCCTCTGGTTCGGACTCTTCCTCATCTGTACCAGTTTCGTCGATTCTATCGACATCCTCCGCCATTGCTTTCAGTCCTCACCCGAGGGTGTTTGCGGCGTGAACCTGAGTCCAGATTAAAAACGTTGTGCTCTATTTCCTGAATGCTAGTAATCTCAAATTGGAACCTCAAGAAATGTGATGTGAATAGAATCATCAACCAAAGTGAACTCTGCAGAATAGAGGACTCTTCCTGTATGCGACAATATTGGTTCATTGATTATAATATCATGGGAATAAGTGGCTGCCCAAGTGTTTGCTGGTGTTCCATTGTCGATAAACAACACAGTCAGAGTCTTCTCATTTGCTGTCACTGAGAGACCTGGATTAACCCAAAATGTAATTGATGTGGTATTGAGAACCCCTGTGTCTACATCTCTGGTTGCATTATGAATCTGTCCTGCAACTAACACAGCCTCCTGCAACTGTGTTGTTGTGCTAATTGTGTCAATTGCATACATCAACACTGGCACGCCTATAATAACGACTGTCGATAGTCCTATGGCAATAAGCATCATCTTCTCAAGAGACCGTGACACCATACTTTTCAGTCTGGTACGGGTTCCCAATAAACTCCTCTGTATCTCTACTTATTTGTGACTAAGGTTTTATGCAAGTGATATTCATCTTGACCTGAGGCAAGTATATGGACAATCTTGTGCCTGTTCACGTGGGTCTCATGGGTCATATAGATCATGGGAAGACAGCTCTTGCACAAGTACTCAGTGAGAAAGTATCCACTGCTGGTTTGGATAAGCACCCTCAGGCACAGAAACGTGGCATAACCATTGATCTTGGGTTCACAATGTTCATACTTGATAACTATCTGGTGACATTAGTGGATGCTCCTGGACATGCTGACTTGATTCGAAGTGTCGTTGCGGGTGCGAATATAATTGATGCAGCTATTCTAGTTGTGGCTGCTGACGAAGGTCCAAAGGTACAAACTGGTGAACATCTTATTGTCCTTCAGTCAATGGGTGTGGAAAAGATACTTGTTGCCATGACCAAGACTGATATTGTAGCATCCTCTAAGCTCAAGAATGTGGAAGAGAAAATCCGATTGATTCTAGCTGAAACTTCCTTTGCTGATGCTGAGATTGTGAGCGTTTCAGCAATAAAGGAGGAAGGCATAGATAGACTCCGATCCACCCTATTACGAATTCTATCACCTCGAATGAGAAACAAAGAGAGTCCTTTGTCTGTTCCTATCGATCATGCATTTCCTGTCAAAGGTCATGGCACAGTTGTGACAGGTACTATTCAAAGAGGGAGAATAAGCCTTGGTGATATTGTCGAGATTGCACCACTTGGTAAAACAAGCAGAGTTCGATCGATACAGACCTTTGGTGAAAATCGTGAAACAGCAAGTGCTGGTGATCGGGTTGGTGTCAATATACCAGAGATTGATGACACTGAAATCACAAGGGGCGATTATCTATGTGCGCCTCTGAGTATGACTCGAGCTACTGCATTTCTTGCTCGACTAGAAATCAATCCCTTGTATAAAGGTCGCATCACAAAGAGGATGACGGTCAGTGTTTCAGCTGGAATGCCAGTCGTTACGGGACAGATATTACCTCTCATAGTTATTGATAATACAAATGTTGTTCAAGACAAGATTGTAACTCTGGAGTTCAATGCAGCACTTCTTCTTCAGAAACCGATTGCCCTCACAAAGGGGACCAAGGTGTTACTACTTCGTACTGATTTACCCCCAACACAGATGAGAATAGTTGCGTCTGGTGAAGTTGTAGATATTCCGGGGAAGATGATTCTCTCAAGACCTCGAACAAGGGTTGGTAGTGTCCAACGTGTTCGTGAGAAAGATGCACTTGTGGAATCGCTCGCATCCAAAAAAGAAGTTGCAGAAAGATTAGTAGGCTCTAAAGTAACTACAGCTAGTGGAGTGGTTGGGGTTATTAAGCAGACTTTTGGTACTCGAGGGGTTGTATCAGTAGAATTCAAAGGCTCAGTGAAAGAGTCAGATACAGTAACATATCAGCGGCTCACAGAGGAGGAGTATAAGTTTGGACAATGATGAGATTGATCGCATCCTCGAGAAGAACATCCCTGAGAATATATTGAAACGTGGCAGAATAACAGTGGACTCACTATTGGGTCCAGTCAGAGATGTTCTCAACAGACGGCTCTTTCCCGAAAAGGGTCTTACAGATCTTCAACTTGAAATCATGATACAACTTCTCTCATCACTTGACACCGACAAAGACCCTGAAGCTGCAAGAGTTGGTGAACGTGAAGCCAGAGTAGCTTCTCCCTTTATTGGTCGATTGTCTGCAGGCTTCAATCATGGTATAGGAAGAAGTGGTCAGTTAACTGCTCCACAACCAAAGGCACCCGGAGCATCTTTGATGCAGCAAGTTGCTAACAGTGTAGCATTAGACGCAATTCGGAAACTTGGTCTAAGCAACATGAAATCGGGTATTGTAACCCCCATGTCAACTGGAATGAGCATTGCTCTCGTTCTGAGTGCACTACGAAGAGAATGCGGAATCAAGCGAGTGCTTTTTCCCCGTATTGATCACATATCTCCTCATCGTGCGATTGCCTTTGTGGGACTTGAGGAGATTGTAGTTCCAACAACCATTGAAGGGGACTCAGTCCAAGTCGACCTAGGGAAGCTAGATAATCAAATCAAAGAATCTGAATCATGCGCTATCCTTGCCACAACCACATTCTTCCCACCAAGAGAATCCGACCCGGTGAAAGAAATTGCCAAGTCCTGTTCAGACAATGATGTTCCCCTAATCATCAACAATGCCTATGGTGTTCAATCAGAAAAAATCATGAACGAGATTCGGTCTGCCGTGGATGCTGGACGTGTTGACGCAGTTGTTCAGAGTAGTGACAAGAACTTCCTTTCCCCAGTAGGTGCATCAATCATAGTGTCTCCATCAAAAGAGTTCATCGAGGAAATCATGGAAAGCTATGCAGGACGTGCATCAGCAGCTCCGATTGTGCAAACTCTTGCTGCTCTTCTATCGCTTGGACTGAATCCCTACAAGGACCTCCAGCGACAGCAAAAAGAGAACTTGCAACTCCTATATGAGAAAATGAATGAAATTGCAGAAAAAATTGGACAAAGAGTCCTCTCGGTATGGAATCCTGTGGCTTTTGCCATAACAATGGATAAACTCGATGCAAAAGATATAGGGGCGAAACTATACAATGCGCGTGTGACAGGTCCACGAGCTGTTGGAAAAGGGGAGTATGGTTCATCATGTGACAACTATCCGCACAGCTACTTGGTGATGAATGCGGCCATTGGAGCATCGAGAAATGATGTGGAAACAGCTACGACCAAACTCTATAAGGAAGTCAGTAAATAAACTATGAGACCCTAGAGGGAGGTCAGACAGTTGGATGCTTCAGAAGATATGGTGAAGGTTTCACGTACTCTGAATTATACTACCGATGATTCAGCTACAGTTTTCCGAATCGCTTGGTACTCTGTCGCTTCCAAACCCAATGTGATTTTGGAAGAACATACCGAAGCAGAGAGTCAAGTCTTTGATGGTGCAGCGAAATTCTCACTCCGTATTGCTAATGAAAAAGCCTTCGTAAACATTACTGTCAACGGAGCCAAATCGACCATTGGGGTTGAAGCAGAAGGTGTTGATGAGGTTGCTTTAGGCGCTTTTCTTGATGGTCTTGCAGGCTCATTGAACAATGCTTTAGCGAAATACGAATCCCTACCTGATAATGACAAGGCTAAGTTGAAGCGTGCTCTTGTTGCAAAAGCTTGTTGGGATAAGACAGTGCGGGAAATTCTCAACAAGGCACCTCTCAGCGACGTTTACATTCAAGTTGCTCATGGTCGTGAAATGATAATCAAAGCCACTGAGGGAGAAGCAAACGTACCTTCTCTGACCTTAACAACATCTGGATGGCTCTCAAGAATTGAGTCTCTACCTCGGGAAGAAACTCTACCAGGCAATATTGCTGCAGAGCTTGCAAAAAAGAGCATTGAGTGGAAGAAAGAAACCCAAGACATCATCAGCCGTTACATTTAGATTCAGGGCTGATTGTTTCATATTTGAATTCCTAACAGTGTTTGGCCTCCTACAGGACCGGTGGTCTGGTTCCGTGGGCTTCAAACCCATGAACGTGCAAGCGTTGAGAGTTCGATTCTCTTAGGAGGCCGCCATCTCATAACAGCTTGCTGAGCTCTTCAAGAAGTAATTCACATACATCGTTTCCTGACATCATACTTTGAGTAGCACGATTGAGAACGGCTCGTCTAATTCTTGACACCTCCCTATTCCCACGTAGACTCGGATTGTCCTCAAGAAACCTCGAAATACATTTTCGCGTTTCATCATCTAGCATTTCAAATTCACTACTTGTCGTCAACACTTGTTCTGGTTCCTTTACACACTCGAGGTTTTGAATATCCTCTACGATCTTGGCTACCTTGACATCAGTCTCATTGATCGACATATCCACTTCAATCAAAGAATTATCCCAGAGATAACGTCTTCCAGGTAAATCAAAACGGGCATTTATCCTTTCAATTACTTCATTTGGAAATCTAGAATCAGGTCGCTCACTATTCCATTTGAGTGCTACTTCTAGAGGTGTAGTCACATGAATGACTCCAAAAGCGCATCTGTTTTCAAGGGCTATTTTGAAGAGTTCGTGACGCATACTTGTGTAATAGTTTGTATCATCATGAATCACACTCTTGCCCTGTATGACTAATTCCGTCACCTTATCCAACGCAGCTGCGCGTACTGGACCTTCTCTCTCAGGTTTCCAGTTTTTATAATACGAGTTATTTCTCCAGTCGTCTGTTCTTACTATCTCTATGTTGGAATTCATTGCTTTTTTAATCGCGTCAGCGAGAGCTGATTTACCAGAAGCTGGGAGTCCACATAGAGCTAGAATGAACTGAGTCATAGGAATTCAGAATCTGCTAACAAATTCTGACAAATGAATCTACTGTATCGAAAAAGAAGATGAGAGTAGCTGGGATTCCCAACTACTATGGTTTGATTGTAATCTGGAGACTGTTAGCCAGGTCCTTGTACCTATTTCGAACAGTCACCTCAGTGACATTTGAAGCCTCAGCAATCTCTCTTTGAGTCCGACGATCATCCTCGATGATGCCTGCGATATAGAGTGCTGCCGCCGCAAGGCCACCTGGGTCTTTACCTGCAGTTATACCCCTTTCCCGAGCATCATTAATGATGCCCATCGCAGTCAGGACTGTTTTTCCATCAAGACCAAGGTCTGCTGAGATTCTTGGCATTAGGTCATTAGCTGATGGAATTGGCACCTTGACATCAACATTGCGGAGGATTAGACGTACACATTGACCAAGCTCCTTCCTATTGACTCGTGCCTCAGTTACTATCTCATCAAGTTGTCTTGGGATCTTATGAATCCGACAAGAGAGATAAATGGTTGCTGCTACCATGCCTTCAATGCTCCTACCTCTAACGAGACGCCTGCTCAAAGCTTTTCGGTAGATAAGAGCTGAGGTTTCTTTAGTTTCTTGTGGAACCCCAAGCTGTGAAGTGAGTCTGTCCATCTCACTCATAGCAATGCTGAGATTCCTATGTTGAGAGCTATGAACCAGAGTTCTGATCTGCCACTTTCGCATTCGATAGATTGCTGCACGACTGTTTGCAGCAATTGCACGTCCATTAGCATCTCTGTCGCTCCAGCCAATTGTTGTAGCAAGACCCTTGTCTGCCATTGTCAATGTCATTGGTGAACCTGTCCTTGCTCTAGAATTACGCTCTTCAGCAGTGAATGCTCGCCACTCAGGTCCAGTATCTAAGATTCTCTCGTTCATCACACATCCACAAGACGTACAGATGTGCTCGCCGCGTGTCAAGTCTTGGTAAAAATCACTACCTCCACATACAGAACAAACGACCATTCCTTGTCGACTATTCATTGCGGGTCGTGCTGGTCTTGCCATTTTTTGAATCACCTATTTACATCCACTTGAGATATGGCCGCGAATATGCTTGGCCAAAGGATACGTAAAATCACAGTCCAACGAGGATGCTTCCCCAAGCGCTATTATTTACGTATATAAGTCTAAGCATGAGTGAGCTAATGCACCAGCTTCCTCTAGTTTTTTCAAAGAAAACATATTATCCTCATACATATGTATGGAATCTGCAAGAAACTAAGGTAGAAATAAAAGAAGGGCGAGGTGAACGCCCGATGCGAAAGGAAGTCTAGCTGTGTGGGGGCAGCCAGATCAAGGAGATGATCGGACGTTCAACCTCTTGAATACGTATTACTCCAGACAAGACATCTGTTTGATTGCTGACTCTGGGATGATGTGTATGTTGTCATAGTACTCGGTTCCATCATCAATCACTGTTTTCGAGAGAGCAATTTTCACCATTCCCTCGCTCTTACCGAGCATGTATCCCGCCATGTATTGGAGTGGAACACGCATCTTATCTGCTTGTTCCTTGGACATTGCGCAACACTCAACTCCAGGGCTCTCGAAGATGACCTCAATTGTCTTATGATCCTCACAAACATCATGACGATACAATTGCTTTGTCCTCTCAGAAATTCTAGTCTTCCCACTGATACTTTCTACTCTCCCATGGTCGTAGTGGAATGGGTCTCCAGAAAGGCGGTGGACTGATGGTGCAAGAAATACTGTCTTTTCAGTAAGTTCCTCGATGTTATCACTGCCACCATCGACAAATCTCTTGTCCTCACTCTCTCCAACTAGGTAGCGGATTCTGTATCTCTTTGCATCCACTCTCTTCTTCTCATCACCCTCGTTAATGGTGACCATTGTGTCATCCCACATCTCCATTGCAGAGAAGGGATTTTTTGCAGCTTCAATCATTTATCATTCACCCAAATTGGATGTATTAACTATTGTTAAATACACAATAGTTAACTTATAAGGTTAATGTAATATGAATTGGCTATCAAAACGAAGGGTTTACGCCATGATTGAGTATCTATATATCATACTTGCATCCACAGTGTTTGGTTTGCAGCACTCTGGAATGTCCGCACTTGCAATTAAAGGGAAAATCATTGACAGATGGGGGAAGGAAGGATATGCACGCTTGTTCACCACTTCGAGTGTGATTACGCTTCTGATCGCATTTATATCAATGAATTTCTGGGATTGGCTATATTTTGTCATGAATCCCGTTCTAATTCAGCCTTTACTATTCACTTCAGGAGTCATCTTAGGTATCATAGGCGTAATCATTGCAATGATGGCTACAAGGGTAATATCTGTCAGTACAGTGGCTGACATGAGGACTGATAGGAAAGCGGAGCTTGTTACAGGTGGAATCTACTCTCGTGTAAGACATCCGCTATATTTAGCAACAGTCTTAGTCTTGTTAGCCTTGGCACTCATCTATCCATTCTTACCTGTATTCGTCTTCTCGTTATGTATGATATTTTACACAATGATTGGTGCATACTTTGAGGAACGAAAACTTGTACTACACTATGGTGATGAGTATCTTGAGTACAGGAAGAGAGCTGGTTTTATCATTCCACGTATAGGTTAGCCAGCAAGTGTCTTTTCAACCTTCAATAGATGCCTCGAACGTTTCACAGCATCTGCTGTGATCTCATGGACCTCTCCCTTCTCAATGACAAAATGAGTTGTGTCAATTTCTGGCGCGAAATGACGTTTGATATCCTCCACCATATAATGCAACTGAACACAATGTGGACTTCCATCAACTGTAAGAGTTGATACTTTCTTGATATCCGAGTATTTCACAATTGATCCAAGCTTGAAACCTGCTTGATTCATGTGTGTTTCTTCAAGGCAGACATGGAGTGTAAAGCAGCCTCCACTTCTCTCACAGATTTCCCTCACAACATCTGGATATCTGTCGAGACAACTCCCCACAAGCAGCAGACTCTTCCTCTCTTTGAAACGCTTATCTCCAACATTGATGCACATAAGGTGTTGTGAAACCTTGCAATCTTCGTCCACTGTCACCATTTCCTACGCTTTGGCGCCGGTTCGTCATGCTCAACTGCCTTAGAAGTCCACTGGTCTCCAAGCGAGGCTGCAATACGTGCGATCATATCGCCTTCAAAGACATAGTTTATTCTACTCAGTGATATCACTCCTCCATTAAAGGGAGAAATTACCTCACTTTTATCCTGAACATGTCCGATTACATCACCATTCTTCACGGTTTCGCCAAGATTAATTGTTGGGACAAAGAATCCCTCTGTGTCCACATTGACATATTGCAGTCTTCCCATGAGTGTGTTTGAGGCTTCGATTCTTTCTCCAGCTATCATATCTTTTGTACGTAAGAGATTAAGAATGGCTTCTCTAACCTCCACAGCGGCCTGTGAGTCAACTTGGTCTGTGTCCCCTCTCATTTCAACTGTAACCGCTGGTATCCCCTCATGTGCTGCTTCAGTTGTGAATGCTCCACGCATTCCTGTTGACTGCACAACATAAGGAAGTCCAATCTGCGAGGCAAGATTTCTCACATGAATGTAATCTCTATGTAATGCGATGATGTGGCTAGTACAGTTCTGCCAGCCTGTGCGTAGGTCTATGATGTAGTCCGCTGTTGAAGCCCTCCGCCAAATTTCCCACGCGGTTCTTTCGGTCACTGTACCATGCTCATTTCCAGGGAACACTGTATCAAGGTCTTTCGAATCGAGCGGAGAAACCTTTACTCCAAGACGGAAAGCTAGTGGACTTGCCACAGGAAGAAAGGTCACTGAACCATCAATCCTATCTAGACCCTCAAGATGCCTCATAATGAGATAGCTTGCATAGACATCTGTGGCTGAACGTCCGTTCATTGCTGCCAAGATGAATACATTCGGACGCTCTTCTCCAAATGTATAGTATCCGAGAGTGGATCCAGTCTTTAAGTCGATGTCTACAGCATCAACTACCGCCTTGACCATGGTAAGACCTTCTTTCAGCTGATGGCTTTAACAGGCGGTCTTAAAATAAGAAGCAGTGTAAGACCTCAGCTCCACACTCAAATCCATTCTGGTTTGCAGTTGAAAAAGAAGATGTCTGATTTGAACTCCTTTGCAAGGAAGTAATCATGTCTACTCAGAGCATATTTGCTCTGTAAAGGGATGTAAGGATGTTCGAAGATATCAGTATGTCCACACATCCGAGGATTTCCTATCCATGCAGTAGGTGTGCCCAATTTCACGATATCTATGCCTGTCGTAGAAAGATATGGCTCCCAACAAATGATTATGAATGCGGGTGAATATTTCGAAATAGCCTCCATCGCATCCAGCTTTTCCACCCATTTTGGGTATCCGATATTATACCGTCCATCTTTACTGTCTGTTGCAATACAACGTCTTTTAATCAAGGGCTGAAGAAATTCAGTTAGCCGTCCATCACCACTCATTGCTTCAAGGACCGGTGGATTCTTTCTTCTCCTCCCCAAAGCTCTGTTAATCACCTGAGCTAACTCCTCGACAAACTCTCTGTTAAAAATCTGAAAGAACCATCTGCCTGCAATATTTGATCCATTACAGTACCGTTTCACATCTCCTCTCTGCTCTAGATTTGTGAAGAATTTATAGACCTCAGAGTAAGACCGGAGTTTGGCGTGAATGTCTTGATAGACATCTTGATGATTTGAAGGCATTTTCAGAGCCAATCCCTCGAAATGATACTATTTGTATCTTCTATTCAGTATCATGTATGCTATAACCGAGATTTCCACCATGATGCCACCTATTAGTAGTACGGTGATAAATGACCCCTCTTGATCTGGTGATGTATGAGGAATCGTTGGCAATGTGGGTGGTGAATCGGTTACTAGCTTTTTCATCACCCCCGTAACAGCCCAATTCCCAAGAGTATCAATTGCATAGACCTTCAAGTAGAGAATCGTATTATTTGGCAGGCCTGGAACCATAGCGGTCCACAAATCTGCTTCGTTCCAATCCATAGTGATATTACTCCAAAGCCCGTCGATAGAGGAATTATATGAGAGTGTGACTTTGGAAACACCTGAGATGTCATTCACAATCGCTATTACAGCAATATCATATTCAGGCGCTGGGTATTCTGAACCGGTCAACACATATTCAATATGAGGGCCGCTCGCAGGAACAATGTGCACAACCATTTCCTCTACTAGTGAAAATCCACCAGTATATAATGCAGTGAATCTGTAGATGTATTCTCCAACCTCAGTGGGTTCTAAATACAATGAAAGTGTAGTTTGAAACTCGTTCCATAAACCTGCAATCTCAATCTGATAAATCTGAGACTCATTAAGTCGCTCTAGAGTGTAACTGATTGGAGCTTGACCTGAATACGTCCAATTAAGGAAACGATTTTCAAACCCATATTCAAAACCACATACAGACACAAGATTGATGACTGGAACGATGAAGTGTTGCGGGAATCGGTCAACACTACCCGCTGTACCAGGTATCGGATATGTTCCTGTTCCATTATATGATGACCAGTAATTACCGAAACCTGCACCATTGTCCCAACCGTTGTTTGTTCCATTATCAAATACACTGCTGAACAAAATGAAATTGCCATAGAGAATGTTGTTTGCCGATCCATAGATCAACTCTATCCCATTTCTACAATCTGAGATGTTTCTTACTATGTTGCCAATCAACTGGCAGTTGTACGAATTGGCGATTATAAATCCATCATCAAATAGCCTCTCAGCGCGATTTCCTACTAGAGTGTGGTCCTGTCCTACCCAGATACCAAAACCCATTCCAGTGCGCATTGCTCTATTGTTTTCAAGATAGCAATTGCTTGAAGCTCTGACATAGTAACCTGAGCTACTGCCATTGCATAAGTTATCAATTAGATCACAATATCCTGAAGATTCAAGATAAATCCCTCTTCCTAGGAAAGGTTGGACTCTGTTTTCTCTAATAGTACAATAAGTAGAAGTGTTCACCAAGATACCTCTGTTTGCGCTGCTGGCATGGCCAACAGAGGCACTTGAGATTCTATTTCTCGAGATATCCATATGATCCGAATCATAGACTCTGATTGCATGAATATCTGGTTGGTATGGTAGACTAGGACGATGTAGCGTGTTGCCTTCAATAACGCAAGAACTACATCTAACGAAATCCATACCAATCAAATCGAATGTAACAGTGTTTGATATGATGACACCATTTACAACATTGGTCAGTTTCATAGCTTTCTTGTAACTCACAGTAATAGTTAGGATGCAGTCCCGAATTATGAAGTATGACGAAGTACCACTTATTGAAATGCATGTCATGTCGCTAGTAATCGTTTGCCCCTCGATAATGAATGGAGCAGATGCTGAACCATTCCCAGGCCATCCCTGGTTAACGAAATCATCGTCTGAAGTGATGACAATCGATGAACCAGAAGAGATGCAATATAATCGGTCTGATTGCGGAAACTCCTTCGTTGTTCCAACCCTGAAACTGATGCAGCTGAACAACAAACTTACAGTTATGAAGAACACAAACAACATTCTTCGGAATCTATGCATCATTCCCACAGACTAGGTTAGATTTGACACCTTATCTACTCTCTCATCTTCTAGGTCAACTCAAGCTGACCATAGCTCTAATAAGGGAATGCCTATAGCTTGCCTGGAAAGAGTGAACCAGGATGGATCGCGTTCTCGATAATTGACATAGAATCCTTTTGCGAGTGCTTTATAGAGGGCATCATCTTGGCGTTTTTCAACCCTTCATTATCAAGAGAGGCTATTGGATATGAGTGATTCAGTAAAGATTGAGAAGAAATGGCAAAACCGCTGGAAGAAAGACCGTGTTTTTGAGGCAGATCCTGATTCTAAGCGTAAGAAGTTCTTTCTTACAGTCCCATATCCGTATCCCAATGGGGCACTGCATATTGGCCATGGCAGAACCTATACTGTCGGAGATCTAATAGCTCGATACAAACGTATGAGAGGGTATAATGTTCTATATCCAATGGCATCGCACATCACTGGCACACCAATATTGGGTATGGTAGACAGGGTCAAGAATGGAGACCAAGAAGCTATTGAACAATACAAACGAGACCTGCGAGTATACTTGGACACTGAAGACGAAGTCGAAACACAAGTCATGAAATTCACTGATCCCTGGACAACTGTTAGATTCTTTGCAGATGCGATTTCAGCTGACTTCAAAGCCCTTGGATACAGTATTGATTGGCGGCGTAAATTCACAACTGGAGATGATATCTATAATCGCTTTATAACTTGGCAGTATCAGAAATTCATGGACCTTGGCTATATCAAAAAGGGATCATATCCGCTACTCTATTGTCCCAACTGCCGAAATCCAGTAGGTGAGGATGACTTACTAGAAGGCACCACTGCAAAGGTCAAGGAGTTTACAGCTATCAAATATCCGTTCGAAGATGGATTTCTTGTTGCAGCAACACTGCGACCTGAAACAACTTTTGGTATAACTAACATGTGGATCAATCCCACAGAAAAGTACGTCAAAGCTAAAGTGAATGGAGAGAAATGGATAGTTTCTGCAAAAGCTGTCGAGAAACTAAAGATACAGGCAAAAGAAGTCGAAATATTGGAAACGTTTTCTGGCTCTAAGATTATTGGAAAAACTTTCAAAACAGTCCACGACAATCGAATGATTCCAATCCTCCCTGCAGACTTCGTGGATGTCAATAATGCCACTGGAGTCGTCTACTCAGTTCCTGGTCATGCTCCCTATGACTATATCGCATTACGTGATTTGATTCAAAACCCGTCTGATTTAGAACGGTATGGACTATCAGCTGCCCAAGTACGCAATATCGAAATCGTGATGATGATCCAAATAGAGGGCGGGAGCGATTTTCTGACAAAGGATACTGTTGAGAAGCTCGGAGTGTCTTCGCAGAATGACTTTGAGAAGCTAGAAGAGGCAACCCAAGAAGTATACAAAGCTGAATTCTATGAAGGAGTCATGATGAATAACTGCGGTCCTTTCGCAGGACGAAAGGTAAGTGAGGTGAAGGATGACGTAATTGCGTGGTTGAAGTCCCAGAATCGAGGAGATATCTTTTACGAACCTGATGAACGACCAGTCATCTGTAAATGCGGAACTGATGTTCAGATTGGCGTTTTAGCAGGACAGTGGTTCTTGGACTATGAGAGCCCTGGGTGGAAAGATAAGGCTTGGGATGCCCTGAATACCATGGGAATAATCCCAGGAAATTTCCGAATCCTATTCGAGTCAACCTTTGACTGGTTAGCCCAGAGACCATGCGCGCGTAAGAGAGGAATTGGCACTCCATTACCTTTTGATCCTGAATGGATAATAGAAGCACTGTCAGACTCAACAATCTATATGGCATTCTACACAATCGCCCACAAGATTGCACAGAACAAGCTGAAACCAAAGCAACTATCACTGAATTTCTTTGATTTTGTTTTTCTAGGCAGAGGAAAATTAGAGAGAATCGCAGTCGAAACAGGGATCTCACCCGACCTATTGAGTTCTATGCGTGATGAATTCTTGTACTGGTATCCCAACGACCAGCGACACACAGCTCCATCACACATTTCGAATCATCTGAGCTTTGCAATCTTCCACCATGCCGCAATATTCCCAAAGAAACACTGGATTCAATGTATCAGTCTCAATGAGCACATGAACATGGAGGGCGGAAAGATGTCAAAGAGCAAGGGAAACACTATCCCTCTTGGGGAAATACCCAAGAAGTATGGGGCTGATGTATTTAGGACCTATGTTGTTTCAGCGGCTGAGCCAGGCAGTCTCTTGGACTGGCGCGAACGAGATGTTCCAGCTGTTCGGAATCGTATTCGACAGTTCAGTGAGATTATGAAAAAATATTCCAAAAAGACTCCTAAGTCATATGACAAGAAGGACAAACCAACAACGATAACCAGATGGATTCTATCTCGTGTGAACTCCATTATCCAAGAATGTACGGACTATCTGGAGAGCTTTAGGATAAGAGACTATGCTATTACAGTCATGTCTGAGATGATTCGTTCAGTCAATCAATACCTGAAACAGAGTGTACCCAAAGAGGAACGCGAAGCAACGATGGCATACGTATGCGACATATGGGTTCGATTGATCGCTCCCATGACACCTCATATCAGCGAAGAGTTCTGGGCTAAAATGAATGGTCATGGATATGTATCGCTGACTGAATGGCCAAAATCTGACAAGAAGTTAATTGACTCTTCAGTTGAGATGGCTCATGAAGTTGTGGAATCCACAGTCAGTGATATTCGAGAGATTGTGAAGCTGCTAAAGGGAAAGAAGCCATCAACTGGCCATATCTATGTTGCTCCAGAATGGATGTTCAAGGCTATGAACAGTATTAGGGAAGCGAATCTGCCCATCATTATTGGAGACATCATGAAGCATCTAATGTCGAATGAAGAATTTCGGGAACATGGAAAACAGATCAAGGCCATAGTAGATCGTATTGCTAAAGAGAACGGTCTATGGGAGCACTCTCCTAGTTCTAAAGAAGAGATGGCCGCCCTAAATGATTCAGCAACATATATCGGATCAGAAGTGAATATGGACATTGTTGTTCATAGTTCTGAAAAGCCAGATTACGATCCTCAGAACAAGGCAAGATTTGCTCTACCTGGCCGAGTTTCATTATTCCTGGAATGAGAAGCAGTCTTACTGATCACTCTTTACTCTCGATTCCTTTCTCCATACATAGAGAGCAAGAGTTAGAAGATAACCTACTATTGCAAAATATATTGCCCACTCAAGAGTCGCGCTCATTGAGAATTCAGGTCTTGTTCCACCAGTTGACTCCCAAGGTCCGTACAGGAACAGAATGAATATTGTCATATTCAAGAATCCTCCTAGTGAGAGTCCTTTATGGATTCTGAACTCTTTTTGAAATAAGATTGCTATGGCCCACAGGAAAGTCATGACCATGCCACTGAGGAAAAATGATATTGCTGAGATGGAATGCTCAGTCAGATAATTCATAGGGTATATTCCAACAAAGACAATAGACACACAAGAGAAGACACTGACTAGGATTGTGATTTTACTTATGATGTTATCAATATAGAAACCCAGTCCAATCATGAATGGTATGAATAGAATACCTGCTAGGACCATACCGGCATTAAACATCCAAGCCAGTTCGGAAACACCAAGTTCTCCCAGCTCTGATACATAATGGTTGAACATCGAGAATGGTTCATCAAGCGCACCTACGTAGAATATCTGTGGTGTGAGAATGAAAATCAAGCCTACAATTGCACCCAAGATGCCCCAAAGTGGAAAATGTTTCTTATCTACAAGCTCTTCAATTCTCATTAGACTAACTCTCCCATTCTGAAAGAAAAACCATCAGATAGTTCTATCGAAATAATTCGAATCATTCGAGTGTCATTATTGGCTCAAATTCAATGCTTGACCCGTTTCGATAACCCCTTGGAGTGAATACACCTCAGATATTTGGTTAGATATTCCTCATCTTTTCATTTCTTTTTGGTCTGACATGATAGAAATTTACTCTATTGCGAATTCAAAATAAGGAAATCAATTTTCTAGCAAGAGTTTTATGCTTGGTAAAGAAGATAGAACAAGTTTCAACTAACTGATGGTGAGATAGAAGTGATTATTGCCTTCATTATGGCTAAGGTCGAGTCGACAAAGTCGCGAGCAATTCTTGACGCGGTTCGCAATCTCGAACAAGTAGAAGAAGCCTATCTGATTTATGGGGCATATGACCTTCTCATCAAGTGTGTTTTCAAAACACCGGAGGCATTGAGTTCTTTCGTAGTCAATGAGCTTCGGAAGGTTGATGGTGTGAAAGACACTATTACTAATGTTTGTGCAACCTGTGAGTAGTCCTTTCCCGAACTATGCATCTTTACTAAGGCCAAGTCGTTCCAGAGTATCTTTCAGTGGCAAACCTGTCTTAAGGTCCCATCCTCGCACAGTATAATACTCATCTAACATCATATCGAGCTCTACAATCTCTCCAGCTGATGGCCCCAGAGGAGCTTTCTCCTTAGTTAGTCTGTCTGGAAGACAGTCATCTTTCCTTGTGACTCCAAGCCGCCCGTTGAACAGCCTATTGAGGTTGACAATTCTCTCCCCGATGACTTGAAGCTCTTTTCCTGTTAGTTCAAGACCGTTATGGATCTTTAGAGCCAAAGATATATCATCATAGAAAAACTCCGGAGGGATTTGAGTCCCATATTTACATAGGCCCACACTCTCTACCATGACCATAAAATCCTCGCATTCTTTCACCATTATTCCTTTGTATTTTGGATTCAGTCGGTCTGCCATCTCAGGAAGATATTCCTCACCAAATCTTTCTCTGATCTCGTCGTCAAACCCTGCTTCATCAAGGACTGGAAACGCATACAGATGGTCTGCACCCCGAGCAGCTGTAACAGCAGCAAGTCCCATAGATTTCTGTGCTCGAGGTTCCTGTCCTGCAATCTCCTGTTTCTTCACAGCCATAACGAACTTCTCAGTTCCCCTACCAATCTTCTGGGCGGCTCTTGCACTACCCTCCGCAAGTATATCTCCAAATCCCTCCCTCAGTGCAATCATTCGAGTCAGTTTCACTACTGTCTCATGATTTCCCCAACTGAGGTCAATACCACCTGTGTCTTCAGCAGTCAGAAGACCCTCATCCCAAGCCTCCATTGCCCAAGATATTGTTGCACCAAGTGAAATTGTGTCCATTCCGTATTGATTTGACAGATGATGTCCGAACAGTACCGATTCTAGATTATCATTACCACAACGTGAACCCATGGATGATTGTGTTTCGAACTCAGGAGCACCACCCTCATACGCATAGGGTCCCGTTCTCACAGCTGTATACCGACCACAACGTTGCAAGCATGAGAAATCAGCTCTTGCTTTGACAAGATACTTTTCATTGATGGCATCACCACTTATCTTCTCAAAACCCTCAAAGACACCCTGCTTCATATTATAGCTGGGCAATCTCCCGATATGTTGCATCAGCTCAACAAGGCTCGTGGTTCCATACTTGATACGACCTGGTGTGAATGGATTTGCCATCATTCGTTTGTGAAATACATCTATCTCCTTCAAGTAATTCTTAGGGTCTGCAACAGTAAGTTTCCCAGTCCCTCTCACTGAAACTGCCTTGAGCCTCTTTGCGCCCATAACAGCTCCCAATCCAGAGCGTGCAGATGCACGATCTCGGTCATTCATGATGGCTGCGAACCTTACGAGATTCTCTCCAGCTTGTCCTATTGAAAGTGTTCTGATCCTCTTGCCATGCTTTTTCTTTAATATCTCATCAGTTTCAAAGACATTCCTACCCCAGATCTGTGCGCTTTCTGCATCTAAGAGTTCCACCTGCTCATCCCTAATATTGAGGTACACCGGACTCGGAGACGCACCTGTGAATATTATGGCGTCATAGCCTGCAAACTTTAACTCAGCACCCCAGAATCCAGCAGCATGACTTTCACCCCAAACATCTGTCAATGGTGATAAAGCTGCAATAACATGTCTTGATGCCTGTGGAAACATGGAACCTGTAAGAAGTCCTGTTGCAATTCCCAAGACATTCCTATCGCTAAGTGGGTCGATACCTACTGGTATATTATCAAAGAGGACCCTAGATAGATATCCAGCTCCAAGAAGATAATCTTTGATTATTCCCTCATCCAATGGTCGCTTCTCGATGGACCCCTTTGCAAGATTAATCCAGAGGATCTGACCACCAACCCCATGAATCATGGAAAGTCCTCCTTGTTGTAGATCTCTTCTTTGTGTTGCTCATGCAGCGCCCTCAGACTCCCATCTTTGTCCCTCTCTGTGAGCTCGCTCTCTGTTGTCATCCAGATTGCATCTGCAGGACACCGATCAACACATTGCCCACACTGGATACATTTGAATGCTTTCCCCGTGTCAGGGTGTATGCGGATGGCATAATAGGGGCATGCCTTCACACATTCTCCGTGACCAATACACTTCTTATTGTTTACAAACACGACGCCCTTTGATGTTCGCATAAGTGCCTTTTCAGGACAGGCCGAGATACATGGTGCATCTTCACAGTTTCTGCAAAAGAGGGGAAAGTCAAGAGCAGGTTCAACCCTGACAACTCTATTTCGTGCCCGTATAGGACTTATCACCTTGAAGTAGTACATACTGCACGTATTTGAACAAGTCATGCATCCCGAACAAACGCGTGGATCGCCAAACACAAATTTGAGTTCTGTCAAGGTTCAATCTCCAATCGGTCTGTTTCCACTACCCATAGCTTGGAACTTTCCATACCCTGGTTTTGCTACCACATTGCCTTCTTTGAAGACCAGAGTACCCCTGATAAAAGTCATGACTGGTACTCCCATCATAGTCATCCCCTCATAGAGTGTCCACCCGCATTTCGACTCCATCATATCATTTGAGATCTTCTCTTCTCTATTCTGGTCAACTATCACAAAGTCTGCATCTGCCCCAATTCGAAGAACTCCTTTCTTGGGGTAGAGTCCAAATATTCTTGCAGGATTTCGAGAACATACCCTCAAGAGTCTAGAATAAGTCATTCTTGCTTTATTGATTCCCTCCGATAAGAGGACCCTAAGAATCATCTGTATCCCATCAACTCCAGACCACGCGTTCCGGATATCCTCCGAACCTGCATCTTTCTTTTCAATTGGACAAGGAGCATGATCACTAGCAACAGCATCTATATTTCCACGAAGTAACGCTGACCAGAGTGCTGCTCTATCCTGTTTAGACCTGAGAGGTGGATTCATCTTACTCTTTGTACCTAGACGATTCATTTCATCTCTATAGAAAACAAGATGATGCGGACAAACCTCAGTAGTCACCATGACTCCCCTTAGTCTGCCCTTCTCAACCTCATGAACGCCTTCCCTGGTTGTGACGTGAGCTATATGGAGATGTCCTCCAGTCTGCTCAGCGATATTGATACACTTTTGTATTGCTAATTGTTCTGCAATATTCGGTCTTGCAAGAGAATGACTGATTGGAGCATCCCATTCATCATCCATCTCTCTGCTAAACTCATTCAATATGCCTTGGTCCTCTGCATGAACTGTGAGATGACCTCCGTATTCAGACATTGCACTCAGACACTTCACAATGACCCCGCTGCTTGTCTGATAGGGCATACAGGTAAAAGCCTTGAAAGCAGCTATTCCTTTTTCAATAAGAGCAGGGATTGCCACAATATTATCTGAGTTCATCATCCCTGCATAAAAGGTGAAATCCGCAATACTCATTTCTTCTCCTTGAGCAATTTTTTCCTCCACTGCCTTGCTTGTGTCAACCTGATTTGTAAGAGGCATATCAACAAAGGTAGTGATACCCCCTGCAACTGCAGCTTTTGAGCCAGTGGTAAAGGTTTCATGTTCCATCATTGTTGGATCATGGATGTGTGCATGAACATCAATCAGTCCGGGCATCAAGATCTTGCCATCTGCGTCAATAACAGTAGCTGCTTCTGGGAGGTGTTCATCACCTGCAATTACAACAATTATCCCATCAATGACTCCTATTCCTCCTCGAGCAATTCCGGACTCAAGAAGAAGTTTGGCGTTTTTCACTACAAGATCTACTGACCCTCTCGTTTGTTTTCTAAAGGTTGACGTTAGGGTGCTGCTCATTCATCCCCCTCCAACTGGCGGGAATAAAGCTACAGCATCATTATCTTTCAAAATTGTTTCATATCCACTGAGCAGCTCGATACGCTTACCATTGACCATGCACGAGAAGAACTGCTTGAGTTCTCCAGTATCATTATTGAGAACTGTATCTTTGAACTTGCTACCATAGGTCTGTACAAGTAACTGAAGCAGTTCTTTGATGTTCTCTGCCTCAAGTTCAACACTCTTGACTCCTGTAATTTCCCTGACAGTCGCAAAGAACTTCACCAAGACCTGAGCCAAAACACTTCACCTAGTATTTCGAAAAGGTATAAGAGATTAAAACCGTTGCCTTCTGCCCTCTTCTAAGCGTAGAAGTTATAGGACTCATTCACAGACTATGCTCTCGTAATAAGAATGGATATTGTAGTAGTCGGACATCTCAGTAGGGACTTAATAGTGACTCCTGAGACCAGAAAAGAGATGCTTGGTGGAGCTCCAGCATATGCAATGTTGGCTCCCAAAATCGGAGCTTTTGGTGCTGGCATTGTTTCCAAGGTTGGACTAGATTTTGAACTAAACTACAAAATTGACTTGATCTCATCAGGTCTCAATCTGACAGGGCTTCACTATGAAGGCCACCACTCCACCCGTTTTGTCAATGAATATGATGTAGATGGAGAACGTTCTCAAAGGGTTGAAGCGCTTGCTCCAAAAATCAAACCATCCGATTTTTCTGATGCGCATCTTGAAGCAGACATTATTCATTTCTCACCCTTATCAAATGATGAAATTGATAAGACCTGCTTTGATATCGTAAGTGAATCAGGAGCTCTAGTCTCACTAGATGTACAGGGTTACTTGAGAAGCATATCTGATGAAGGAATTGTATCTCTTCAGAGCTGGACTGAGAGTGATCAGATCTTTGGTTTAGTCGATGTAGTCAAGCTCCATGACTCAGAGTTGAAGTCCATAAGTGCAGATCAGTCTGAGATATCAATTGTATCTCACATTCTTGATATTGGTCCTAGAATTGTGATAGTCACACGTGACTATAGAGGATCCACAATCTATACTCACAACAGACATGTGGATATTCCTCTTATACTCGCAGATGCACAGGTAGACTCAACAGGGTGTGGAGATACCTATGTAATTGGCTTCTTACTTGAATATATGAGGTCTGTCAATGTACTGCGAGCGGGTTTCTTTGCAGCTACCTGCTCCTCGTTCAATGTGGAAACAATGGGCCCGTATGATATGCCTGACAGAGTGATGGTAGAGTCTAGGATGCGACCGTATCTTCAAGCATGAATGGAAGTGTTTTTCATCTGTTCGACTGTGGAACTTTAACTACAGGGGAACCAATTTGCTTGACGACATGGATGATCTCATGGTAAGGTATGGAATAGATGGACTGTTCGCATATGGCAGTCCGTTTGATTCTCCAAATCTTCTATGGCTCACTGGATTCCGCTCCAGTGACAGAATCTATTATCTTAGGAACAAGGGTGAGCAAGGTGTAATTGGGGCTCACTTCAACACCCTTGATCGAGTCAAGAAAGAGAGTTTTTTGAAGAGAACCTACGATATTAGTGAGTTCGTTATTCAACTCTACAAAGAGAACAAGCAAGTCATAGAAAACAGAGATGCGCTCATCGGTCCAATGCTTCGTGATGAGTTCGCTGGGAAGACACTTGGGGTTCCTGATGATATCCCTGCAAGTGTGCTAGTTATTCTTCAGAGGTTGGGATATGATGTCAAGGTAGTTCGTAACCTAGTTCCTGATGCGAGAGCCACGAAGTCCCCTGATGAAGTCAGGAAAATCAGGAGAGCTGGAGATGCAACCGTAGGTGCAATCCTCAAGGTGGTAGAGCTGATTAAGGACTCAGATATTGGCGCAAACAAGACACTGATGCATCAAGGTGTACCACTTACTGTGGGGAAAGTGAAGCTTGCCCTAGAGCATTTCCTGTTGGATAGGAATGCAGAATGTTCAGAGGACACGATTCTTGCTGTCGGTGAGAAAGCGTTTGACTGGCACTATCTTGGCAATCCCGAGGATGAGCTAAAGGCAGAATCACCAATAATCCTTGATGTCTTCCCCCGCCTCAAGCAGGAACGCTATCTGGCTGATGTGACACGCACAATAGTAAGAGGTCCACTGCCTAAGAGAGTGAAAGAGATGTATGAGGGTGTACAAGCTGGAGCTGATGCCGCTGTGGATGTCCTCACTCATGATGCTAAGATTGATGATGTGAACCTCGCATGTTTCAATGAATTGAAACACCATGGGTTTGACTCTAGAAGATTAAATCCGGAAGCGAAGGATGGAATGACTCATGGTCTTGGTCATGGTATTGGATTAGAGGTACACGAACAACCAGACCTGTATAATTATGAAGCCCATTTTGCTGCAGGTCATGTTGTAACAATGGAGCCCGGAGTTTACCTAAAGGATATTGGTGGGGTCAGGATTGAGAATGATTACCTTGTGACCAAGGGTAAAGCCGAACTCCTGACAAGAAACCTTGAATCAATAATCTTGATCTAGTCTGCATATAGGGCATGATACGGGCAGACAGAGATGCACATTCCACAGGCTTGACAGAGGTCTTTGTCAATCTCAAACAGCTCGTTCTTTTTGTCCACGGTGATTGCATCATATACACATGACTTGGGACAAAGACCGCACAGAGTACATTTTTCCAAATCAACTGATGGTGGTGGCGTTAGGATGGCACTTCCATCCATATGACGAAGAGCCTTTCCTCTTACATCTTCAAGCGAGTCATATCCATGATCCTTTAGCCATTCCGCTGTTTCATCAGCTATCTTTCCATATACTGTGTTCCCTTCTAGGATTGCTGCTGTACAGACCTCAACTGCAGAAGCACCAACCATAGAGAATTCGATCACATCCTTTCCTGATGCAACACCTCCAACACCAATGACTGGAACCTTCACAGCTCTTGCAATATCTGCAATGCATCTTACAGCAATTGGTTTCAGAGCCACTCCGCTCATCCACCCAAAACCCTCATCACTTCCAAGCATTGGTTTCCCTGTTTCGATATCTATTCTTAGACAAGGACCGTAGGTATTTATGCCAACAATACCATCGACATGAGGCTCGAGCGATTTTGCCACATCAGCAACATCAACCTTTGGACTGAGTTTTGCGAAGATTGGTATTTCTACTACTTCCTTCAATGCTTTGGCAATTTCGGCATGACCTTCAACATAATGAGTGCTGAACTCAATAGCGTGCACTCCTGCTTTCTCAAGTTTTGGTCCAAGCTTAGAAACCTCTTCTGGGGTATATCCAACGCTGGCGATTAATGGTAGACCAGAACTGAGCGCAATTGCATACTCTTTCTGAAGCCATCGCTCAACTGGAAGTTCACTCCAGAGCTCAGCATTCAGAATACCCCTTCGTGACCCTACTCTGCCCTCTTTTAAAGCAGCCATATTCGGTCGTGGAACGTCCGCAGGTTTTACACTGACAGTTTTCGCGACAAGTCCTCCAACACCACCTACCGCCGCGTTTAACAAGGTAATCCCATCCCTGGAGGTAGGACCTGCAGCTGTCATAACCGGATTCTTGAGTTTCAAACCTGCAAACTCAGTATTGATATTAGCCATATCATGCTCTTTGATACCACTAACATAAACTGTTCGACTATTCACTGATTGTTATCAGTCTGCAACATCAATAATGTCTGCAGGATTTATGTCCTCCACATCAGTTCCCATTTTTTGGAGATTGATAATTGCTATCTCGTATGCTTTGAGAACATCAGCCTTTGTAATGTATCCAATCATTTTCGTAGGCGCAGATGGACTGACAATGACTGCATGCCCCTCATCGCGTTTTATCATTGCTTGAAGTGCACTATCCATTGTACACTCTGGTGCAAGATGTAGAAACTCCGGGTTCATAAGCTCTCTAACTTGGTATTCTTTTCCATTTTCTTTTGGCATTTGGAATAAATCCTCAGCAATCATTATTCCAATGATATTACCAAAATCATCCACGACTGGAAATTTTGTGTGATGAGTCTTGTCAATGATTTCAAAAACTTGGGATGTGGTCATTGTTGGATGCAACGTTGTTGGATCTTTTGTCATTACAGCACCAACATGAATTGTCCTAAGAACCTCAATATGAGTGCCTCTCTGTAGCTTCACACCCCTTCTTGATAGTTTGAGAGTGTAAATGCTCTCAGGTTCCATCAACGAAGACACCAGATATGATGCTGAAACTGCAATCATCAGGGGGAGAATCAGAGAATAATCCCCGGTCATTTCCATCAACATAACTATGCATGTTATAGGCGCACGTCCAGCTCCAGCAAATAATGCAGCCATACCAACCAATGCAAAAGCCATGGGTTGTGTAACGGCCCATGGAGTAATCACTGAGAAGAATAATCCAAAGGCTCCACCAAAAGCAGCTCCCACGAACAGGGTTGGTGCAAACACACCACCAGACCCCCCAGAGCCTAGCGTGAGGCCAGTAGCAAGAAGTTTGAAAACGCCAAATATGAAAAGAGCTCCTAATGCCACGCCTCCTAAAAGAGTTGCATCAATGAAAGCATAGCCTACTCCCATTATTGCAGGGTAGTATGGTCTAGTTGCTGAGAATTCCCCAGAGTATGCAAACACGCTTTCAAGGTATATAGTTCCTATAGCAAGAACCCCTACAAGTAAACCCCCAATTGCTGGAAGGAGATATTTTGAAACACGTAGTTTTTCAAGCACGTCCTCGATTGTGTAGAACCCTCTCATCCAGATGACACTTGTTACTCCAAATAAAATGCCCAGAACAAGATAGAACAGAAGTTCGATTGGGTGCCCCATGACGAAGAAAGGCGCTTGAAATGAAACCGCTCCTCCAAGTACAAGTTCAGCAAGTGCTGTTGCAACAACGGACGCTAGAATCACCGGGAGTATTGAGAATCCTATTATTCCTCCTGCTAGGACTTCAATTCCAAAAAGCGACCCTCCCAAAGGTGCATTGAAAGTAGCAGCAATCCCTGATGAGAGCCCACATACCACAAGTGTCCTTCTCTCTCTTTTATCAAACTTCAGAGCAGTTGCGACAGCTGATCCCGCACCTGCTCCAATCTGAGCAATCGGTCCTTCACGACCACATGAACCACCTGAGCCTATACAAATTGCTGATGCCAAGCTCTTAAGAAGAGGAACACGAAAGCGTATCCTACCCTCACGTAGTGCATAAGCCTCTATGACTTCTGGTACTCCATGTCCTTTTGCCTCAGGTGCGTATTTCACAACGATAAATGCAACAATTAAACCACCAACGAAGGGAGCAACCAACCATCCCAGTGTACCCATCACTTGTGGCAAGAGGAGAAAAACTAGACTGAAATTTAAAATCAGAACTCTAAAGATGATTGCCGCAAAGCCCGAGACTATACCAATCAGAGCCCCTGATGCATACAGAATAACCTGTCTCTTCATTGATTCCCGTTGAGTCATCGCTGATTGTCGCCTTCTGTATGGCCCTGTGAGTATGTCGTCCGCATTTTGTCGGGATATGACTCCTCACTTAAAGGTACTCCCATTACCTCTCATCCATATGGTTATCTTTGCATTTCGTATGCATTCAAATACTCACTCACGTGACTCCCCTCCAATTCGACTAGGCTCTTAGTTTCGCCATCCTAACCTCAGTATCCTCTATGTCAAGATCTTCAACATCCACACCTGCCTTTTGTAACCTTATGACTGCAAGCTCGTGTGCTTTGAGTACATCTGCCTTTGTTATGTAACCTATCATGCGTTTTGGCTTCTCTGGATTAACAATTACAGCATGACCTTCATCACGCTTAATCATGGCCTGTAGTGCACTATCCACTGTAGATTCAGGAGCGAGATGCAGGAAATTGGGATTCATGAGGTCTCTCACACGATATTCCTGTCCTTCATCCTCTGGTTTCCTGAACAAATCCTCTGCGATTAGGATACCAAGTACAATGTTCTCATTATCGACTACAGGAAACTTTGTGTGTTGTGTTCGATCAATCACAGCATAGACATCGGAAACGGTCATCTCAGTTGTCAGCACTGTGGGATCAATTGTCATTATCTCGTCAACTCTAATTGTTCGGAGGACATCGATGTGCGCCCCGGTTTTTAGATACACTCCTCTCCTAACCAATTTCATTGTATAGATGCTCTCAGGCTCTATAAGTGAAGAAATCAGATACGAAGTGGGTACTGCAAGCATTAGTGGGAGTATCAAAGAATAATCTGCAGTCATCTCCATTATCATAACAATGCATGTGATTGGAGCTCGCCCGGTTCCAGCAAAGAGTGCAGCCATGCCAACCAACGCAAAGGCCATTGGTTGTAAAACACTCCCTGGTAGAATCGTTGAACATGATAAACCAAAAGCGCCGCCAAATCCAGCACCAATGAACAAGGTTGGTGCAAAGACACCACCAGACCCCCCTGATCCTAAAGTGAAACTGGTAGCAAGAATCTTCAGCAGACCGAAGAAGAACAGAGCCCCAATTGCTACATTACCAACCAGTACTGCATCAACAAAAGCATATTCTACTCCCATTATTGCCGGGTAATAGGGCTGGTCTGCTAAGAATGCTCCCGAGTACGAGAAAACCGACTCGAGATATATTGTCCCTATTCCTAATAGTCCAGTAAGTAGTCCTCCAAGCGCAGGGAGAAGATATTTGGAGGTGCGGAGTTTTTCAAACAGGTCCTCTATTGAATAGAAGCCCCTCATCCAAACAACACTTGCGACTCCAAGAATTGCTCCTAGACCAAGATAGAATATGAGTTCAAGCGGATGCCCTATACCAAACAAAGGCGCTTGGAATGAAGCCGCTGATCCAAGCAGTGACGAAGAAATTGCTGTAGCTACGACAGATGCCAGAATTACAGGTAGTATTGAATATCCGATGACACCTCCTGCAAGAACCTCTAATCCAAAAAGAGTGCCTCCTAAGGGAGCATTGAAGGTGGCTGCAATTCCTGACGAGAGACCGCAAACAAGAAGGGTCTTCTTTGCTCTCTTGTCAAGGTTTAGGACAGTTGCAACCACTGATCCGACTCCTGCTCCAATCTGAGCAATTGGTCCCTCACGACCACAAGAGCCACCAGTGCTTATACTGATAGCAGAGCCTATGCTCTTTAGAAGGGGAACCCGAAAACGAATGTTTCCTCCACGTAGGGAATATGCTTCCATTGCTTCAGGGACTCCATGACCCTTCGCTTCTGGTGCATATCTTGTAACAATAATGGCAACCAGCAAACCTCCAAGGCTTGGAAGTAAAATCCATCCAAATACACCCATGACCTGTGGGATTATGACGAAAACCCTACTCATGTTGAGAATGAGCAGCTTGAACATGACTGAGGTTATACCTGAAATAACGCCAATGATGGCTCCTAGCATGTAAAGCCCAACTTGTTGCCCTATCGTATTCCTTCCAGTCATAATTTCTCCTCGCCTTCTATCATGGAAAAAATACCTGCTTTCTGGTACAACATTTGATTTTGATATCTCACTTAAGGATACGCACGTCGATGCTTTCAATATACAACTATCTTGTCATTCCACGAGGCTTGAGGTCTTGAATTACGAAGTCAAGGTCCAACTCCTTCAGCTTCGACTCCTTTGGATACCCTGTTTCACGGTCACAACCCCTAAACTTGTAGTAGTCGTCCAGCATAAAATCAAGGTCTGGAAGTCCGCCCTTTGAGGGGCCTGTTGGCATTGGTTCTTGCAGTAATCGTGGAGGCAATGTTTCCTCTTTCCTAGTCACACCGAGTCTATGATTAAAAGCCCTCCTCAGATGACTGATTCTCTCTGCAGTTCTCCTGACAAACTTTGGGTCTGCCCACTCTGTCATCCCGGTCAATGGAGGAATCACATTCACGAACGTATCGAAATAATATACTGGCGGCCACATGGTTCCATATTTACAGATTACTGCGGAATCCACAATTGCATAGAGATCTTCCATGTCCCAGACTAACTCTCCTTTATGCTCTGGGGACATGATGTCCAGAATTGCATCAGCCTTTTCCTTCCCAAACCGTTCAATGACAATATCTGGATAACCTAGTTCTTCCAAGCTTGAGAGGCTTCTTAGATGATCTGCTCCCCTGACATTGGTAGCATAGGTCAATCCTATGCTCTGATGAGCTCTCGGGTCTTGCCCAGAAGCTTCGAGTCCCTTGACATGCACAGCATACCTCCAGGCCTCTCCTCCAATCAGCTCAGCGGCTTTTCTCACACCTTTGGAAAGAAGGTCTCCGAATCCTTCACGTTTAGCAATTTTCTCCACAAGCACAGCCTGTGATTCTGCATTACCCCAGCCTAAGTCTAGACCATCTGCATAATTGGCTGTGATAAGCCCGTGCTCAAAGAGGTCCATAGCAAAGCTGATAGTCTTGCCACAGCTTATAGTATCCATACCAAGTAGGTCGCATCTCTTGCCCAGATAAAATACGGACTCAATATCGTTATTGAGGCAATTCGAACCGAAGGCCATGATTGTTTCATACTCTGGACCACCTATAGGTCCTGTCGAGTACTTACCCTCATTGACACGAATGATGTACTTGCAACCAACCGCACATCCATGACAGGCTTCCTGTGCTATTCTGTACTTCTCAGCAATGATCTCTGGACCAATGTCATCAGCATTTTCATAGAATCCAGTCCAGTGATTCTTTGTTGGTAATCGACCAATCTCGTTGATTATCGCTACAAGGTCAGTAGTACCATACTTTCTTAATGATGAAAGGGACTCAGCCCAGATGGGATCTTTTATCCTCTTCATCTCAATGTCATTGGCCTCAAGGTACTTGTCCATATCATGGACCTCCAGACCCTGTGCTCCACTTGCTGCAATCCCCTTGACATTCTTGGACCCTAGAACTGTTCCCAGTCCAGCTCTTCCAGCAGCGCGATAAAAGTCTACGATGATAGAACCGTACAGTACTCCATTCTCACCAGCAGGACCTATGACCCCAGTCTTCAAGGTAGGGTCCTTATGGTCCTCTCGTATCATCTGGGTCGTCACATTGGTTTCTTTGCCCCAAAGGTGAGATGCAACAAGAAGCTCAGCAGTACCATCTCGAAGTGATAGATAAACCGGTTTCTCTGAACGTCCATTAAAGATCACAAAATCGAACCCTGAATATTTGATTTCTGCACCCAGGAATCCACCAACGTGACTCTCCGCCCACACTCCAGTGAGTGGACCTTTCGCGGCGAACATCATCCGTCCCGAGGGTGAGAACAGAGATCCAGTAAGTGGGCCAGTTCCTACTACAAGCACATTCTCTGTACCAAGAGGATCAGTTTCTGGT
>SMTZ1_10000193_pt1 | contig 56662 bp, 49 predicted proteins | sample DeeMarSWOR136_30_FD_25667 | JGI IMG/M metagenome (IMG submission 25667) | reverse complement strand
TGTGTGACGTACTCAGTTGATGCATAATGAAAGCAATCATCAATGCTACAATTCTTTGTCCTGTTAATGGTTTCATTAAGAACGGGGCAGTACTGTTTAATGGAAAAATCAGAGAAATTGGAAAGGATATCGAGATTCCAAAAAATGCTAAAATCATTGATGCTGAAGGAAAGTATGTTGTTCCGGGATTCATCGATGCTCATACACATCAAGGACTCTTTGATGGATCAATAGGATGGGCAGGAATGGACGGGAATGAAATAACGAATCCGATAACTCCTGAAATGAGAGGTATTGATTCATTCAATCCTGATGAGCCATCTTTGAAAGAAGCGCTAACAGGTGGCGTAACCTGTTTGAATACTGGACCAGGATCAGCAAATGTGATTTCGGGTGAGTCTTTTGTTATCAAACCTACTGGTGCGTCTGTTGTTGATGACATGATTCTTCTTTCACCCTCTGGACTCAAGGTTGCTTTTGGTGAAAATCCAAAAAGAATACACGGAGTTGAAAAACGAACACCTTCCACACGCATGGGAGTTGCAGCATTGCTTAGAAAGACATTCGCAGATGCACTCAGTTACAAAATGCAGGCTAAGGTGTATCTAGAAAAAGCAGAGGAGGCAAAGAGCAGGGGAGAAGCACCTCCGATTAATCCACCTCCAAGAAATATTGGCCTGGAAACAGTCCTCAAGGTTCTCAATAGGGTGATACCAATTCATGCACATGCTCACAGAGCAGATGATATTGCAACTGTCATTAGAATAGCAAAAGAGTTCGACATAAGAGTCGTTCTAATTCACTGTACAGAAGGTCACAAAATCAAGAAAACAATTGCAAAATCAAAGTTCCCAGCAGTTGTAGGTCCAACAATGTTTTGGACTAGCAAACCAGAAACTAAGGAGAGGGGGTTCAAAACTGCGGTTGAGCTGAATGAAGCAGGTGTAAAGGTCGCTCTTCAAACCGATTCTCTGACACCAATGAACTACTTCCCACTACTTCCAATGAATGTGATAAAAGAAGGAATGAGCAAGGAAGATGCTCTAAAATGTGTCACGATTAATCCAGCCGAGATTCTAAACATCAATGATAGAGTTGGATCCTTGGAACAAGGGAAAGATGCTGATATTGTCATATGGTCGGGAGACCCATTTGATTTCTATAGCAAGGTTGAACAAGTATTCATAGATGGCAAAAACATCCCATTAGAAAAATAGGTTCTACCATTTTGAAATTTCAGCAATGGTTTCTTTCTTCTCCTGCTCTGATAATTGATGAATTGGAGGTCTACATGAACCTCCTTTCAACCCAACATGGTCCATAGCAGCCTTAACAATCGGAACATTGTTTGCAGTTCCTCTTCCTTCACGAAGGTCCTCAAATGGAGTTATCAATCTATGTACCTCCATTGCTTCTTGGTAGTTACCAAGTTTCAATGCATCAAACATTCTCTTTGAAATGTGAGGTGCAAAGTTGCAAAGTCCGCTTGTAAAAGCTCTAGCCCCAGCCAACCAGAAAAACGGAGCAAAACGTTCTGCTGTTCCGCAGGACCATACAATCTTATTCCCAAGTCGATAGACAGTCCGGGAAAAGTCTATGATACGACCAAAAGCATACTTGACTCCAATCAGATTTTCATAGACAATGAGTTTCTCCAACATGTCATCTGATAGGAGAGGTCCTTTCTTATAGAGAACAACATTGAGTTCTCTTGCTGCTTCAAGCAATGTTCGATAATAGCCTAAGAGACCCTCTTCAGAGCTGAAAACATGTTGAGGGTACATTATCATTACTGCAGCAATATCGAGGGCTCGGACCATGTCAATTTGAGAAATAGCTGTCTTGATTGAATGACCAATTCCAGACATTATTGTTGATCTTCCTTGAGAAGCCTCTACCGTTGTTTGAAGCACTGTCTTCCATTCATCTTCTGACAGTGAATAGAATTCGCCAGTATTACCATTTGGGATAATAAGAGGAACTCTGTTCTTCATTAGAAAGTTGATATTGTGGAATATTGCATCAGTATCAATCAGCGATAGGTCAGAACTAAATGGAGTTGTAGTTGTTACAGAATATCCAAGTAGCACTTCTCTGAATTTCTCATGGTTCATTCAATCACCTCAGTTACGTGAGATGTTACATCACGTTCTGAAATATCACTCGATTGAGCTACAGGCATGAAGTGTGATTGGTTCAACTATCATGTTTCGGGATTATTTACCCCGAAGCACTGACTTTGGATTTTTTCATAGAAGAATAGTAACTCCGGAAATTAGAATTTAAATGAAATCATGGAAAATGCGTTAGAAGATTATACTTGCTCTCAGGCGAATTAAAATCTACCAGGAACTCATCGTAAGTGCTTGTACATGGATTTCCTGCAGTCACCTTGATCCTAAATTCAAGGGAACCAGAATCGATTCCAGAAACCTCTGTAATATAGCTATAAACAGTTTCTCCAAGATATGGCTCTAAGCGAGGGTTTGGTGCACGGTGTCTGCAGATAGAATTGAACCCACGTCCTTCTCTATGAGTGCTTAGTAGTTGCGTCATGTCCATAAATGAGGTTGCTTCAGCTAACAGTTTAGCAGCTTCTTGTCGTCTACTTTGACTAGTAACTAAGGGACCCCCAGCCTCTCGTTCAGCTAGTGATGCATTTCGAAGAATTTCAGCGGTAGGTAAAATGAGATGATGGTTTGTTCTGGTGATTATGCTTGGATCCTTTTCAATGACTGCAACTCCATCTCCGATTTCGATTGCACCAACACCAAGAGGAGATGCAAGCACAAAGTTACACCATTGGTATCTGTTTCCTCTTTCAAGTTCATTTTGCACGAGCTGAAATGCATCATCAATCGTTTTAGTTTCTCGGAGAATCCTTTCAAGTAAAATATCATATGCTTTGTCTTGAGTAACTAAAACTGTAGTGTTGCACCCAGCAAGACCGAATTTGTTGAAGCCAAAAGAAGCCCCACAAGACTCACCATCACTAACATCTACACCTGTTACAAAGAAGACTTCCTTTTCAAAGACTATTGAATCTCTAAATCCACCCCAGATTAAGTCACGATTTTTCAGAAGGTAGTACCGGTTTCCAATTATTTTCGCTCCAGCAGTGCAACCATCTGACATAGAGAGTAACTCGGAAGCCATTCATATCAAGTTTCATTGTCTAAACTGTAAGTGAAATTGTTTTCGCATTTTCCAAAGATACAAGTTCCCACAATACTTAGGAGCGTTGATATTCTACCTTGAATGCTTAAGTCGGATGGTATTTTTAAAGGACTATATTTGCTATATTCACTATGATTGAGGGAGAAAACATAGAGTGTGAAGTTACTTCGACTGAGCCATCAACGAAAAGACCCTATTATTTTCAGCTAGATGTATTGAAGGCAATTGCAATTGCTTTTGTCGTAATGGATCATAGCTTGACTTGGGAAATCAAAGGTGCAATGGGAAGTGTCTTTTGGGAGCGACTTTCAATACCATTTTTCCTAATTGTCATGGGTTTCAATATGGGAATGTCGTTCAAATATAGAAATGCTAAAAATCTACTAGACCTCTATTCTATGGAATATTTCAAGCGCAAAATAAAGAGATACATTCTTCCATTCATAATCCTCTATATAGCATCAATACTTCTTGGTATCACTCTTGGTTACCTCAGTACAAGTGAGTACCTAATGTTAGGGTTCTTGCCCTTCTGGGGACCAGGAAATTGGTTTATTCCTCTTCTTTTTGGTTCCATTCTTGTGTTCCCTATCATTTACTGGTTATTCTTGAAGCAACCTGTTTTGGCCATTGCATTATGCTTTCTCTGTGAACTTGCTATGCAAGCAATTCTGTGGTTTCTATATCCGGTAGCCATGATTCCCTTTAATGCATTCATCATAACTGCGATACGAGTCAATATCATATTCTATCTACCAGCTGCAGGACTTGGACTATGGTTCTCAAAAGGATTTGATATGTCAGATAGGCGGAATTTAATTGTTTATCCTTATTTTGCATTCAGTTTGTTCTTCATGTTTGATTACTCTACGGGAATAGTGAGTTCTCTCCCAGGTGTCATAGGACAAAAAATGAGTATAATTCAGGAATTCATCAGGGGAGATTATACTCTATTCTTCTATGGTTATGCAGGGTTCTTCTTTCTTCTTGCAATGGTTTCGCTACCACAAACAGCATCTGGAATATTTCAAAAGATCATAGAAAGAGTTGGAAAGTCATCATATCACATCCTCCTATTTCAGATATTTTGGATGTCTATTGTCTATTGGAATATATCTCAAACAGCAGCTATCGAGCACTATATTCCTGACTTCGCAGCTGAACTTGGCTGGCCTTCTCTTTGGTTTTATGTCCCATTCTATCTCCTTAATCTTGCAGTATCATTTACCGGTGGTATGATTTGGTACGAAGCGGAGAACCGATTTCTCTACAAAAATAAACCAAAAACTGATAGTATAATGCTCTAGCCATAGAATATTTCAAGCCTGATTCAATGGGTAAGTCATGGTTGCTACTAGTGATGAAATCACTCTCAAAGTCGAGAATCTCAGAGCATATTATACCTCAAAAAAGGGACTAGTCAAAGCAGTAAACAATGTGAGCTTCGAGGTTCGAAAGGGCGAGTCGGTTGGACTTTTTGGAGAGTCGGGAGCAGGAAAGACAAGTGTAGCACTCGCAATTCTAGGGATGTTCGATAATCTTTCCAGATATTATGCATCAACAGCGGCAAATGAAGAGAATAAAAGATTGTGGGCACTCAAAGACGAAGCACTAGATGATAAGGAGTACAAGAGAATTTTGGGGAATGAGATCACATATGTTCCACAGGGTACGACCAAGTCTTTGAATCCATATTCAAACATTGAGGAACAAACAGCAGAAGTTCTATGGGCGCATGATGAAGATGATGAATTAGAAGAGTGGCAAGTAATGAAAAGAGTCTTGCAGACTCTTGACCTTGTCGAACTTGGAGATGTCGATATTCGTAAAGATATGAAACCATCACAATTCAGCGTGGGTGAAGACCAGCGCGTGCTTATCGCAATAGCGCTCGTTTCTCATCCAGACTTGATGATTGCTGATGAGCCAACTACCGCTGTAGATATGGGGCTCCAAAACCGAATACTTGATGCCATCCAGATTGTGCGGGATGAACTTGATCTTTCAATGTTACTAATTAGTAATAATCAAGGAACCATAGCAAAGACCTGCGACAGAGTCGGAGTAATGACAGCAGGGCATATTGTTGAGTTTGGTGACACAGAAAGGGTTCTCAATTCTCCAGGTCATCCCTTTACACGTGCATTCATTATGAGTAATCCTTCTATGGAACTTATCCGTAAGATAAAGGAAAAGGGGCTCAGGATTAGGGGAATTCCTGGGAAGCCACCTGATCTATCAAATCCACCAAGAGGCTGCCCGTTTAGTGAGCGTTGCGATTATGTGCAGGATATATGCAGAGAAAAAATGCCAGAATATCGTGAGATTGACAAGGACTATTGGATACTTTGTCATCGATATGAGGAACTTCCTGAGTGGTAGAATTAAATCTATACTTTATCAAGAGTTAGCAAAATAGAAAAAGTAATACAAGCTGGATATAGCGAGAAAAAGTGGTATAAGCATAAATAAGGCAATTATTACTGAGGGAGGATTACTATGTCAGCATCTTTTGATGAACCCCCATCGGACAGTCCTAGACCATCACAACCTAAACCAGAGGTGAAGGATGAGAACATAGGTGCAATATTCAAAATAGGAGGTTCAACTTGTCTTGCTACATGCACTTGTGGACTAGGATTGGCTTTTCTCATACCTCCGCTCATGTTTGCGCCATATGGAGTCACTCCAATAACAGGCGCCTTTGCGTTGATTGGATTATTTCTTACAGTAGTCGGTTTCGTCGTAGGATGCTACGGTTGGCGGGTTGCAGAAGAAGGTTCCAGATGGTAAAGGAGCATCATAGGTTTTAAGATTCCTAGAAGATTATTTGGATTAATTCTTCAGCAGTTTGGAAATCTCGCAGACTACCCTCAAATTTCTGCAACACTGTTCCAAATTCATACTCGAACCAATTAGTGAACTCTTGCACTTTTTCAAGCAATATTATGTATGGTTTCTTCGCAATTAAGACACATGTGAAAGCCGCCCCATGTGCGAATAGAATTTCCTATTTTAATTAACCTCAGATAGTTAGCTAGAAAGAGGTATCTATTATTGAAATATTGAATTAACTAGATCTTGAGCTGAACTAAACTCCTTCAAGCTCCCCTCAAAATTCTGTATTATCATTCCAAACATATTCTCAAAGCTCGAAGTTAGTTCCTTCAATTTCGCAAGAAGCACGTTATAGGGTTCTCGTGAAATAAGCACAGTTGTGAAAGTAAGACTATGTGAAAAGAGAATAGCGAACTCTCCAACCGTCACAATATTGAGTCCAGTTTCGCTTCTTGTTATTTCCTGGAATAAAGACTGCACGCCAGAAATTCCCGCGGCTGTCAATACCTGGTCTATTTCAGCATTCTCAACAAATTCGTGATGATAGACCAAGAGCCCCCCCTCCTGGATTATGAAAAGCTCCACGAGTTGCTGCTTCCAATCTAGCTCATCAAGAGTCGGAGTGTAAATAATCCCAATGCCAAATCCTGTAATACCAATTACCAGAAGTGTTTCTCCAACAAGATATGGCCACAGACCTAAATTGTAATAAACAGGGTCGCTTGCTAAGATGAATCCAAGGAAACCCGCTAGAAATGCTGCAACTATCTTTTGAATGCTACTCTTTAGTTCACCGATAGTATTTCGCATTGTGTAGTTCAAGAATAGCATGACTCCCACAAAAGTCACTATAGCGATTGAGGCTGCAACCATCTCCAACAATGCTCGTGGAAAGACAATAGTAAGTAAGATGTGTAACAATCCAGCTATGAAGAATATTTGTCGAGTATTATTAGGGAGAATGGCTTCTAAAGCGAAAAAGAAGGCGGATAGAGCAAGAATAAGACCAATATATCCAAATTTGACAAAAATTGTGTTGAAGGGTTCCGTAGTCAGATAGAAATCTGCAAAAATGAATGCTCCTCGATTTACGACCATTCCAATGAAGAAAGTGGACCAAGCTAATCGTATGTCAACAATCCGACGGTATTGACGGTCGTACCACTGTCGAAGAAGAACAGCTCCAATCAGAATCGAATAGAAAGCAGCTGCACTATCCAAGACCAAACTGAGGTCTCGAAAGAGATCGCCAGGTGGAAAAATAGGCATCTATCAGGTCCCCGTTTGTAGCAATGTTTGCGTTTATGAGAAAGACACATTTTAGTTAAGCTATGATGGAGTTCTGAAAATTATTGAAACGAACGCATTAACTGACCATAGGTGCATAGATTAACTCAGTCAAGAAGACCTTTGAGTGATGGTCGGATGAAGAATAGTTTCATCTCTCATCGAATAAGGCTCTTATGATCTCCAAGGTTGAGTCAATTGCTTTTCCCCAAAGGTCTTCAGAGTCTGGAAGAAGATCTGATGCACCAATCATCCGTCGAATCTTTGCTATTTGTCCAGCATGGTAGATTCCATGTTGGGATGTTCTCAAAACAGCCCAAGCAATTGAAGGACCACCTTCCCTTGGAGGAATGATATGAAGTTGTTCTTCAGGACACTCCTTTACAATCTTGTTAATTTTCTCAGTATTCTCCTTAATGCGAGTCATAACTTCTTCAAATGAGTCTGCAATTACAGGTAGTCCAATGGAGTTGTTTGCTTTATGAAACCAGTATGTTTCTGCAGTACCAATATGCATAACGAGTCCAGCAATTGACTTCGAATATTCTTCATTTGTAACAATTTTAGTCAGTTCATCATTACTTAGGTCTGTCAATACATAATGAAGATGTTTTCTTTGGTTCTCATGTGCTTGAATCAGCTTCTCTCTAAACCAGCTTAGCTCCATTTAAATCGCTCCTAGTTTGTATCCAGTTTCTTTGGAGGTTCTTTTGTCAATATTACTAGTTCATAGTTTCTAGCTCCCAAACCCATCTTCTCAGCATGGGATAATTGGATTTCAGCAAGATCAAGAATATGTCCGCTTTCAGGGTCCTTGCAAGCATGTGCCATTGCAAACTTGCATGCACCACACTCGATACCTCTGACAGGAGAATCAGGATTTGGTGGTGCATCTTTGATTGCCTGAAGTGTTGCTTGATCAATTGCAAGAGGGTCTCTTGAGCCAAATATTCCAATATCATGAACCAGAAGAGGAGCTCCTAGATTCCAACAATCACATTTGTCAGAGATATCAATTGCTAAATTGATGTAGTAGAATTTGTCTGCTCCAATTGAATTGACAACCCCTACTGCATTTTCTACAAAGATTGGCCCTTGCGTATGATTGGGTCGCCAAGTCTGTTTTGCTGCTTTCGCGCCTACTCGGGAACAGACATCAACGCAGTGGTGACATGCTATGCAATTCGATAGGTCAACAACAGCCTTTTCCTCCATTTTGATACATCTCGTAGGACAGACCTTAAGACACTTCGAACATTCCAAGCCTAAACACTTCTCAGGATTTATCTTTATGTCACCCATAAAGTGCATTGCCGCTTTCCCCTTCTTGCCCACTAATCCAATTCCTAGATTCTTGATTGTACCTCCAATACCACCAAGACCATGTCCTTTTGCATGAGTCAGGACAATAACCTTGTCACAATCGAACAGTCCTGTGGCTACATCTGCACTATCAATGAATTCACCATCGACCGTAATATCAATGACATCCGTTCCCCAGTATCCATCTGCTATTATCAACGGAGCCCCTATAGAAGCCTCAGTATAACCATGGAGCGTAGCCATCGCCAAGTACTCAGTCATTGTGGATCTACCTGAATATGCACCTCCAACTCCATATCCTAAACCGGTTGTTTCAGAAACAAAAGGGTCACCACCAGCAGCACGAATTAGATCAACAATTTTTCTAGCGTATGCAGGACGTAAATAGTTAGTGTTACCCCATTGACCAAAGTGGGTCTTTACCATGACCTTCTCCCCAGGCTTGATTTCTTTGTCTAGACCAAGTTCTTTGAAAATGTGTTCCAATTTATCTAGCATATTATAATCGGTTCGAGTCTGTCTGTCTGTGAAATACACTTTTGAAGTCAATATTCATCAATCCTTAATTCCTGCATGACAATCCACTAAATAACAGTTAAGCATTTAACAATCATATTCCCTCATCCGGGTTTTGTATCAGTTAGTTCGATGAATTCGTTATCCGAATCGAAAAGGGGCCAGTATAGAAATCATCTGCTTTTAGATTATTATATTGATATGTGAAAATAATTGATACCATAACAAAACCATTAACAAGAAGGGGGATAAGATGGAAGTTGTGTCAACCAGATATCTATTCTATAAAGAGGATCTAGAGCAATTTGAACAGATCCATCGTCAGATTTTTGACCTTTCAAAAGAACAACATGAAATGTTGGGAGATAACACTGCAATTGCTCTTACAAAACAACAATTGCTTCATATGATTGAAAATCTATCAGGAAATGAACCAATTTCTGATTATGTAACTAATCTCACCAGTCAGTTCCAACCACTTTCCATGTCTCTATTTGTCTTTAATGATTCACTCTGGAAATTGATGGAAAAGAAGCCAGAATCAATTAATACAATGCTTCCAATTGTCACTATTCCTCGATTCTATTGGAAAGAGTCTGCTATTAATCCAAAGAATCCTCATGGTGTAAAAAGAGACCATGATAGTAATCTGAATCTAGAATTAGAACTTCACAAATATTTTGCACTAAAGGGAGTAGGAGGAGAATTTGGCGGTATCCTCGAAGGACGGGTTGTAGACCAAGAATCTGGACCTAGACCCATCATTACACCAACTTTCCCAGGGTCAAAGAAAATGGTTCCAAAATATGATGTTCAAAATATAGAGGTTAGAATGGAATTTGGTAATTTAAGACCGCATCTATACCCGAGCCCATTGAAGTCAATCGATTACACCTTCTCTGAGCATCCGAGGGTGTTCTATGAACATGGACTCTCGGTTTCATCTGATGGACTACAAGTCCAGCTCGGAGTGGGAAACAAGAAAGCACATCCTCTGCATGGCGATGTACTTTTACTGCTTGGAAAACGCTGGGACTCAGATACTCCAAGGCACGAGATATTATTCTATCATGTTTGGTTGAATGCCCTTTCGAATTTACTCAAATAAGATACATGAATCTGCATGAAAATCTGGTCAATACAAAGCTCTTTTTGGGAATTGATGTACACTATGAATCAGTCTTTAGTTTAGAGGAAAAAAGTCATGGAACTTTCAATTGCCTTCTTCGTAACGGGCATAGCTGTGTTAGCCTTCACCATTTGGAGAATCTACAGATTTCGAATATACTCCAATTTTGTAAGCAATCTCTGTGATACATATCAATGTAATGATATTGATCTTTCTGGGAATACCTTATACACAGATTGCATTTCCCATACATGGACATTGAATAATATCATCAGAAAGAAACACAGCAGGTTAGGAAACCGATTTCAGGATCTTATGTTCCATGATACATTCATCACTACTATCTGGTTCAGCCTAATCTTGGGCATTGGCGTTCTAATCTTTGGAGCTGTGGTTGTCTATTCGATACAGATTGCAGGTATTCTTCTGGTCATATTCATTATTGGAGCATTCGCTTCTCTTGGATCCGGAGAAGTCAAGATTTCTGAAGATCTCCTTTCAACGCTTTATTGTCACAAAATTGAGGATTTATCTACGCAGGACTATACCTATGCATCAATTGCACTGGGTTCAATTAAGAAATGGATTTCTATTTCAATTATAGTCGGGAGTAGTATGGTTGTATTCTCTCCGTGGGGAGAACTTGCACCTACTGTTGTAGGGTGGATTGTATCAATAATCACTGTATACATGATATGGTATCCTACAATATTCTTAGCAGAATTTTCAGCACCTATAGCAGTTCTCTATTTGATAGCAGCGTGGCCAGCATTAATACTTGCACTCATTTTTGGAATACGAAAGGTTCGAAAAAGCAATGTAGAAATGGTTGAACCAACTCTGCAAGTCTAATACCTGGGCTTTAGAATAACATCCCAAGACTGCTAATGAAAAAAGCAAACATCAAGACAAAGACAGATGCAACAAGGACTTTCTTCCCACGTATAGCCCAAATCCAAGAACGAACTGGTAAACCTTCCTTGTCAAATCTTTTATCCACATCCAGAGGCTGCCGAGACATGAAACAGGCTCCAAGGATAAGCATTACACCAAACTCGAGGAAGAGGTAAGCAGATGCAGTCAAAAAAAGAGATACTGTGGGATCCACTATTGTGAGTAACATGGCAATGAACAAATCAATGATTGCTATTATACTCGCTACACTTAGAGGCTCCAGAACACTCCGGATATGTATTGGCAAACTCCAAACACCCCTACGCGATTATAAAGAGAATTATTCCTATTGCAAAAAATACTATCATCATAATTATGAAGGGAAGAAAGATTGTTTGTAACGAGGCTATGAATAGGGCCACGTAGTCTTTTCGGTCTAATTTGACTTGCTCTTGTGTTACGTCCACATAAGCTCGATATTCATCCCATTCAGGTTCATCCATTTCCTCATTTTCATGCGATGGTTCTTCGTAATAATCACTCATCCTTTTTTTCTCCTTTGAATTGCAGGATCAGACTAGTATGATAAGGTCAATCGACACCAACTGCTGCAGCATAATCCTTTTGCGAACTAGTTCCAAAGTCAAGCTCTCCTGCAAAATGACAGGCAACCAGATGACCATCACCAGTATCTCTGAGCTTAGGAATTTCTTGAGAGCAAATATCCTGAGCAAAGATGCATCTTGGGTGGAACCGGCAACCAATGGGCGGGCTAATTGGACTTGGTACTTCTCCGGCAAGAATTTGAGCCTTTCCTGTAAATCTTGGGTCTGGAATTGGTACTGCTGAAACTAATGCAAATGTATACGGATGAAGTGCTTCTCTGAAAATGTCCCGTGGCGTTAACTCGACAATTTGCCCGAGATACATAACAGCCACTCGATCACTCATATGCTTTACAATGCTGAGGTCATGGGAGATGAACATATAGGTAAGGTCCAAATCCTTCTGAAGGTCCTTCATTAGATTTAGTGTTTGGGCCTGAACAGATACGTCTGTACTGGAAGTTGGTTCATCCATGACTACGAACTTTGGGTTCAATGCAAGAGCTCGAGCAATGCAGATTCTTTGTCGTTGGCCACCACTAAACTCGTGGGGGAATCTATTGAGATGGTCCTCAGAAAGGCCAACCTTCTGTAGAAGTTCAAGAACCATACTGCGCATCTTTGGTCCTCTTGCAATACCATTAACAACTAGTGGCTCGCCCACAGAATTCTTTATTGTGATGCGGGGATTAAGCGATGCCATTGGATCTTGAAAGACAATCTGCATCTGCCTACGAACATCACGCAAATCTCCACCTTTAATCTCTGTGATGTCCTCTCCATCAAACTCTATTGTACCTGCAGTAGGTTCAAGTAATCGAAGAATAGTGCGTCCTAATGTAGTCTTGCCACAGCCGCTTTCGCCCACGACACCCACAGTTTCGCCTTGGTGAATGTCTAGATCGACGCCATCAACAGCATGCACTTTTCCAATGACTTTCCTAAAGACACCTCCCGTTAGAGGGAAATGCTTCTTGAGACCCCGTACTTTGACCAGTATTCGTTCAGACATTAGTTATCACCTATCCCAAAGGATTGTGGCAAGCTACCCAGTGACCAGGCTGCTTTTCCTCCAACAATGGTTTTTCTTGTTTACAAGTTTCCGTAGCGTAATCACATCTCGGATGGAATCTGCACCCTGTTGGAGGGTAGATAAGATTAGGCACACTTCCCCTGATTTGTGGCAAGCGATCCCTATTTTCATGAAGCTTAGGTACTGCTGTCAAAAGTCCTGCAGTATAAGGGTGAAGTGGATTCTTAAAGAGCTCAGCAGTTGCACAAGACTCAGCAGTCGTACCTGCATACATAACATTAACCCAATTGCATGTTTCTGCTACAACGCCCATATCATGAGTGATTATCATGATGGACGTGCCAATTTTCTTCTTAAGCTGGTTAAGTAGATTCAACACCTGAGCTTGCACAGTGACATCAAGAGCTGTTGTTGCTTCATCACAAATCAGTATCTCAGGATTGCAAGCTAGAGCCATGGCGATGAGTGCTCTCTGCCGCATCCCTCCTGAAAGTTCATGAGGATATTGACTAGCAACAGAAGCAGCAGCTGGCATCTTTACCATGGAGAGCATACTGATGGCTCGTCTTAGAGCTGCAGCTTTTGCATCCTTCTCATCTGGTTCCGGAGGATCATCGTATAGTGATTTGTAGTAAGAGATCTTCTCTTCAATCGCACTGCGTTTCTCAGGGGCGACATTCTCTTTTAGTGAATCTTCCAACAGCTCTATCTTTAGGTCTAACACATCTGTACGGAGATCTTGATGAAGCATAATGACTTCAGCTATCTGGTCACCAACTCTAAACACAGGGTTGGGATATGTAGCTGGGTCTTGGAAGACGATAGCGATACTTGCTCCACGTGTTGCCAAGACTTCCTGGTCACTCATCTCCAGAATATCTACTGTTTCTATTTCCCTTGTTTCTTGGTTGAATTTATGAAATAGAATCTGACCCTCGTCAATCTTTCCAGGCGGCTCAACAAGGCGCAAAATCGATCGAGCTGTGACTGACTTCCCGCAACCCGTTTCACCAACTAGACCCATTGTATCACCCCTGCGAAGGAATAGTTCGACTCCATCAAGAGCTTTTACAACACCTTCGTAGGTATAGAAGTTAGTTTTTAATCCGTGTATTTCTAGAACTATGTCTTGTGTATCTGACACTGGATTATCTCCTCCTGAGTTTCGGATCCATGATATCACGGATTCCATCACCCACGAGATTAAAGGCGAGGGCCGTGAATAGGATAGCAAATCCAGGGAAGAACACAGCCCATGGAGCTATCATGAAGTAAATCTGACCTATTGCAATCATTAGTCCCCATTCTGCAACGCCGGCTGGGGGTCCAAAACCGATGAATGCAAGACCTGCAGCAACAAGTAGAACAGACCCAGTATCCATGGTAGCTTGCACGATAAGGGGTTGAATAGTGTTTGGAATGATGTGAACTGTGAGAATACGGATGTCACTTGCCCCCAAAGACCTCGCAGCCTCAACATACAACTTCTCTCGCTCTGTAAGGACTTGACCGCGTACAAGACGTGCGTACTGCGGCCACCAAGTCACCATTAATGCGATTGAGATGTTATCCATACTTCTCTCACCCAAAGCCATTACAATAGCCATTGCTAAGATAAGACCTGGAAAAGCGAAGAACACATCAGTCACGCGCATGACTAATTCATCGATCTTGCCACCATAGTAGCCTGCAACTGCACCAATTATAGTACCAAATACCAATGCAACCAGTACGATGGTTATTGAAATTCTCAAATCAACCTGTGCGGACCACAATATTCTGCTGTATATGTCTCCCCCTGAGTCATCTGTGCCCCATAAATGATCAGGCATTCCTGCTTGGTTGCTTGGAGAACCAGGAGGAAGATTTGAATCCGCCCAGATTCTCTGCTCAGGTCCATAGGTTGTGATGAATGGAGCAAGAAGCGCGAGTGCCACAAAGGTAACAATGATAACAATACCAACCACAACCAGAGGACTCTTTCGTATAAGAGTTAAGCTAAATCTCAATTCCTTCATTCGTGGTGTCATGTCTTCTCTGAAGTTGGGGTACCAGTACAATTCAACATCAGGTTGAAAAAGAGTAAAAATCGGAAGAAGTGGTATAAGAATCAAGCATGGGGAAAATGCGATTAGAAGAATATTGGACCAACGAATTCCTTCAAGTACAAGGAAACTGGTTGCCATACCTAATGTTGAAGTGAGTAGTAAAACCTCTAGTAGGATGTTGCTATATAGAAGTGCTGAAAAAGCCCACATCTCCAAATTGCGTACTGCGATTCCAATGCGAAATGCCAAATAGCCTATCACCAATGAGGCGAGTCCTTGAATAAAATAAAATGCAATTCCTGCAGGTAGAACTATCCATGTTACATCAAAGATCGATTGAATCCAAAGTAACACATTGCCAAGAGTAATATATACTCCACTGGCGATTGCGAACAAAGAAACAATGATTTGAAGGTAAGCGACTACATTAAACCTTGTTTTGCTTGTGATTACTTCACCATTATCATAGGTTATTACTTCTTGCATATCACTCGTCTCCTACCCAAATCGTATCCGAGGATCTAACACCCCATATATTAAATCTACAATAAGATTTGCTGACACAAAGACTAGTGCTACAAGTAATGTGAAGCCCGTAATTGCTGCGATGTCTGACCAAAAGATTGCTCTTACAGCCCATCTTCCGAGTCCAGGCCAATTGAATATGGTTTCTGTTAGTACTGCTCCTGTTATTAGACTTCCAAAAGCTAGACCGATGACCGTCACAGTGGGTATAAGTGCATTCCTCAGGGCATGTCGGTAGATCACAATACGTTCCGTCAATCCCTTGGATCTCGCTAGGGTGATATAGTCCTCCTTCAAGACTTCCAACATGCTGGATCTCATCATTCTTGTTATTATAGCAAGAGTTAGATAGCCAAGGCAAAAGCCTGGCATCACTAGATGAAGAACAGCATCTACAAAGAGTCTGATGTTTCCAACAAGAAGAGAATCAATTAATAAAAAGCCTGTAATGTAATCAAAGCTTCCAAATGTAGTAAAATTATATCGTTCGCCACCAGGTAGAGCAATAAGGGATAAGGGAGGTCCCGCAATTGTGAATTGATAGAAGAATACATATTTTAACATAAGAGCAAACCAAAAAATAGGCATAGAAACCCCAGCTAACGAGAATACTCGTGTGAAGTGGTCAATCTTTTGATCTTTCCTAGTAGCAGAAATAATACCCAATGGTATGCCAAGTATAATGGCAATAATCATAGCGACGATTGACAGCTCAATCGTAGCAGGGAACTTGACTGAAAGTACTTCAAGAACAGGTCGGAAGCTGCTTGAAGGGCTGATTCCCCAGTCGCCCTGCAATAAGCTTGAGATGTATAGAAAATACTGAATATGTAAAGGTTCATCAAATCCATGTGCAGCCCTAATAGCAGGGATTGCACCTACAGGAGTATTTTCATTGATGTATATGGATACAGGATCTCCAATTACATATGCAAGAAACCAAGTAATTGTTAAAACTCCAAATATAACTGGAATGGCAAGTAATATTCTTCTTAATATGAAATCCCGTAGCTTCATTTGAAAGCCTCTGTGTTTTCAGGATAATGAAATCGAAGGCCTGTTGTTTTAATTGTCTACTTAAGGCTTTGGTTTTAACCTCTCGTTCCATCTTCCGCAAGCTATATTAGACTCCCGTTTTTTATGGTGACTATTCGCAGTTCGCGGACCGCGAATAAAACTAATTCCATAGCGCGATGAATACGAGAAGGCGAAAGCAATGAATAGAAATCAAACTATCGCGATCGTGGTTATCATCATTATTGTTGCTGGTGCAGGAGTATTCTTATTAATGCCTCCACCACCTCCAACAGGGCAAACACTTGTCTATGAAACTTATGGTAACCCCGATTATATGGACCCTCATAACAACTATGAGTCGTTTGGGTCCATGGTACACTTTAATATATACGAAACATTGTATGCGTTCGAATGGGGAAAAATAGAAACTGATGTGAACACACCTCTTCTGGCGACTGGATTGACAATATCCAGTAATGGGCTGACTTACACCTTTACATTACGACAGGGAGTCACATTCCATGATGGTACACCGTTCAATGCATCATGTGTCCAATACAACTTTGAGCGAATGCTTGGTACCTTTGACCCCAGTGGTCCCGTTTGGATGGTAGCAGAACCCATTCTTGGCGGCCAAGCTATAGAGGATGCTGTCTTCGCTGACGAATACAATCAAACATTTCACGAGGAACTCTGGGACGCGTGGTGTGCTGCCAATGACGCTGGTACCGGTGCAGTCACTGTTGTAGATGACTACACAGTAGCGATCAAATTAGCATACGTATTTGCACCATTCTTACAAGCAATAACATACCAGGTTGGTGCCATGATAAGCCCAACATTTGTTGAGGCTAACGGTGGCATAACGGTCGGATCCCATAACCCGATCCTCGACGAGGAAACCTGTGGTACTGGACCGTACATGCTCGATGAATGGACCTTAGATGAGCGAGTTGTCCTAACACTAAATCCCAACTATTGGAGAACTTCTGCTTCCAAGGCTCTATTCCCATATTCTGGTGCAGTTGAGGAAGTGATCATCAAGATCAATGAAGATGAGAATAGCAGAATCCTCAACCTAAAGGCGGGAACAGCAGACATAGTCACTGTCAATCCAACAGCAGCACCATTGGTCTACAATAATGCATCCCCACCTGCATTTGCTCTGAACGATGGAACGACACAGAGCCTTGATCCTACAACCTACAAGGTCTGGGCCCAGTATCCGCTATTCACCATTGCGTCGATTCACTTCACTATGACTCCCACGTTGAATGAAACGACAATTGGAGATGTAGTTGAGAATCCATACGCACTGAAGAACTTCAGGAAATGCCTCAGCTACTTGTTGGACTACGATACTGTAATCGAGGATATTAACAATAATATTGGTGTTCGAAATAAAGGACCAATACCGAGTGGTATGTTTGGGTACAACGAAACTGCATATCAATATGAATATGACCTTGAGATGGCAAAGACCTATTGGGAAGCAGCAATGGCTACCGATGGACTCGATGATATCTTGACGAACAACACAAACAGGTTGATCTTCTACTACAACACTGGAAATGAGGTTCGTCGAAAGACACAGCTGCTCCTCAAAGATGGTCTTACAGCTATGCTTGCTCTGCCTGGTACGACACAACCAACTGGTGGTCTTACTATCGATGTCCAAGGCTTTGAGTGGTCTACCTATCTTGGCCATGCACGTCGTCAGGAGATGGGCTGCTGGATGATCGGTTGGATTCCAGACTATGCAGACCCTGACAACTACATGGTCTATGTCAAGAGCACTGGTGCCTATGGCTGGTGGGCAAGGATAGGTGAATCAGCGGATTGGGATGAGGAATATGTTGATGGGTTAATCGTGGATGCGGCACGAAGCACAGATGAGGCAGAAAGAATCGAAATTTATGGAGAGATTCAGGATCTCATCATCGACCACGCGGCATTCATCTGGTGTTACCAATATGCGACACTCACTGTGACTGGAGCGAGTGTATTCAACGCTCAATATAATTGTCACCCAATGAACGGATACTACTTCTTCCACATGTACAAGAGTGAGTAGTTCAAGTGGATTGGAAGAAGAGAGCATGTCTCTCTTCTTTCTCTTTTCTTTTTCTTTTCTCGTTTTTGACGTAAGGTTATCTTACTCATATCACAGACTTTAAAGAGAATCATTTGTCTTCTAAGGAAGGTTGGTGACTGATTGAAATCTGAAAGGACCCGAACATCACTAGTAACCATGAGCGTGACCGAGATGTTTTCTTTATGGTGGAAAGAGAGATGGGTCCGAGGATTGGTTTTTGCCCTGTCGCCTATAGGGCTTGTTGATGCATTGTTCACATTCCTCTTGTTCCAGGCTCATGGTCCAGAGTTCGAGTACAATCCCATCGTGAAACTAGCCCTGACTAGTGATTGGTGGTTTGTATGGATTATCGTTGATATAGTTTCATTTGTATTCTTTGCGATGATTGCAGGTTCTTACTATGTTCATACACGAAGAAGCATTTTTGGAAACCAAGTCGGTTGGTTGTCTTTGCTCGTATCTGTACGTGTTGGTGCAGTTGTGTATAACATTTTCTCGTTCTATTTAGACCCTTATCCAATCTTCTGGGCAACCCTTGGAACCATAATTACCTATTTTATGGTGAATAAACTATTGTCGCGAGAATCCGATATTAGTGTGGCTGGATTCAAAAGATATTGGAGAGCGAAGTATGATCGTATTCATGACAGACTTATCACGAGAGGATTGAAGAGAGAAGAGAAGGAAGAGGAGGATGTTGAAGAGTCAGTACCTGAGATAGAGCCAATAACTTCATCAAAATTAGTAATGCTAAAACGTGCAGGATATCTATCGATGGTCATTATGGTTTTTGTAAGTACTCCATTTGTACTAATTGCTGTTGGAAATTTGACTGGTGGTTTAGCCTGGAATGATTTGTTCGGCGATAGCTTTTACTGGAATACTGTTGCAAGTCAATCATTTATTGCAGGGTTCGTGACAATCATTATTCTCATCTCCCTAATGATGTACTTCATGTTGAAAGCATTTACAACATCAGAAGGGGCTTGGTAGTCGAAATTGTGGAATCAGAGCTTATTGGTACGATTTCGATTTTCATTCAAGCATCTGTGCTTCTTTGATACGCTTTATTAACGAATTAGAATAAACACGAGATGGTGCGTCTATGGCTAAAGGAGACCCATTACTCGTTCTTAAGAACCTCAGAGCGTACTATCCTTCAAAGAAGGGACTGGTTCGAGCAGTTGATGATGTATCTCTTGAGGTGAGAGAGGGGGAATGCGTCGGACTTCTTGGGGAGAGCGGTTCTGGAAAAAGTAGCATGGCAATTGCAATAATGGGTCTTTTCGACAAAGTAGCGCGTTTCAGCGCAGGCTCTTCAAACGACCCTGAATTACGAAGAGCATTCTCGAAGGGGTTACCTGGTTCTACAGACCTCCCGGGTGTTAGAGGCAAGATAATTTTCAGGGGAAAGGATTTGACAACTCTCGCGCAGGAAGAACTCATTGCGATTCGGGGACGCGAACTTTCATTGATTCCCCAAGGACTTGGTCATGCGTTGAACCCTCAGCATAGCATTGGACACCAAACTGCTGAACCTATTGAAGTGCATGATGAAAACTTTAGACTCATTGAACTAAAGAGGAAGGTCCTAGAGTATCTGGGTCTTGTACAGCTTGCTGATGCCAATTTGCGTTTTGTGTTGGACCCTGGAAGTTTTAGTGGTGGAGAGTCCCAGAGAATCCTCATTGCTATGGCTCTAATTGCAGGACCCTATTTGGTTATTGCAGATGAGCCAACCTCAGCTCTTGATGTGACTGTCCAACGACAGATTATGAATGTCCTAAAAATGATTCGCGATGATTTCGATGTTTCATTACTACTCATTAGTCATGATGCTGGTGTGGTTGCTGAGATGGCAGATAGAGTTGCGGTCATGTATGCTGGGAAGATAGTTGAATATGCAAATGCAATAGACATATTTCACGAGCCTAAACACCCATACACACAGGGGCTGATGTCAAGCTTTCCAACGATTGCGATGATGCAGATGCGGGCTGGAAAGAAGCCAAGATTAAGAGGCATCCCTGGAGACCCTCCAGACCTCACTGACATCCCAAGTGGATGTGCATTTCATCCACGATGCCAGTATGTAGTTGATATCTGTAAAACGGAAGTACCAGAGTACAGAGAGGTTAAGCCAGATTATTTTATTCGATGTCACCGATGGGGAGATATCGAGAAAGAATAATGTGTGGGCGCCAATGGGCACCCACGGAGTTTTCCTATTTCAAGTCCGAGCGTCGATGGGTACCATATAATTTGAAATTCAGGTGCTAATGTAGCAACCATCTATTCAGTCCCGCATCCTTCTTCCTTATTCTGTCCTCCCAGCTCTGACGAGTTATATTCATGACTTGCAACACTCAAATAATATTCTTCCGCCTCTTAGAAATAAGCAACAAGCTCAACAGAATGCATTCTGAGAGTGCAAGCTTCAGAATAAAATTAGTTTTACTCATCCTTGAGTAAGGAAGCCCCCAGTTTTTAGTAGGGGGCTTGACATATCTTACTGTTTACCCATGGTCAATGCCATAATAGCTTTCTGAACGTGCAGTCTGTTCTCAGCTACGTCATAAACAATTGATTTAGAACTGTCGCAGACCTCATCTGTGACCTCTGCATTGCGATCTACTGGACCACAATGGGTAAAGAAGGCATTATTTGTGTGCGACATCCATTCTTTTGTTGTAATCCAGTCGTCAAATTTTGCTGCAATCTCAATCTCTTTCTTCTTCGCCTCGTCAACGCCACGTTTCATCATATCATCATAGAAACCATCTGTCATCCAGTTTCTTGAATAGACAATGTTTGCATTCTTGTAACCTTCTTCAAGATCGTGGACAATCTCAAATGTGCTATCTGCAGCTTCAGCATTATCCTCACACCACTTGATGACCTCAGGATCTAAGTCATAACCAGGAGGATGGGCTAGTGTCACATCCATACCAAGACGTGTATTAATCAAAATACTCTCTTGAACACTACACCATGACCGCACAAGTGCGCCTTTACCCCAGACTTGCAAAATCTTCTTTCCCTTGAGATTCTTACCAACATGTTGCTGATAACCCATGACATCTGCAAGTCCCTGACAGGGATGGAACTTATCATGAGCCATTGAAACAATTGGGATGCTTGCATTATCCGCATATTGTCTCAGGAGCTCATCGCCCTGGCCATAGTACTCTATGCCAGTTTCCAGAATTCTAATTCCAAGTCCAACCGCATATCTACTCATTACTTGAGCTGCATCTTCAACAGTTTCACCAGCTGACTTACCAGTCTTGAGTCTCATCGTCTTTGGTTCTAAGAATTGCGCATGACCACCAAGCTCAGTTGCAGCGGCTTCAAAAGACTGTCGTGTCCTAACACTTGGGTTATAGAAGAACATGAAGAAAGTCCTTCTATCAAGACAGTTGTTCAGTGGATGATCATATCGATTAGCCTTGAACTCAAATGAGAGATTCAAAGTCTTCTCAAGCTCTTCAACACTCCATTCTTGTGTTGTAATCAAATCGCGTCCATACAGACTTTTCATTGTAGTCACGCGGCAATCTGACTACATTTTGGATTTGAGTCTATCGCACAAAAAGAAAAAGAAGGGAGATGACCCAATGACTCGATGCCATGGGTCCCTTTAATTTTTCTAGTACTCAGAAAAGTGAAGCATGAAGTAACCTTTATCATGTTGACATGCAGGGCATTTGTCAGGTGGACTTTCACCTTCATGAATATATCCGCAGTTATCACATCTCCACTTGACCTTCTGTTTCTTCTTGAAGATGCTACCATTTTTGATTTGCTCAGCTAAGGCGAGGTAGCGCTCATGGTGCCAAGATTCAGCCTTCGCAATCATTCGCCACATATGTGCGATACTCTTGAAGCCCTCCTTTTCAGCAATGTCAGCATAACCAGGATACATTTCGGTAAATTCAAATTTCTCACCAGCAGCAGCATGCCTGAGGAGCGATTCAGTACTCTCATACCCACCACTGGTTGGGAAATCCCATTCCACCTTGATTGCCTCTGTGGCTCCACCTTCCTTTAACGCTGTGAAGAACCTCTTTGCATGTTCGAGTTCATGACCTGCAGTTTCTTCAAAGATTGCTGCAATATGAGGATAACCTTCTTTCTTAGCAGTTTTAGCAGCAATTGTGTATCTATTACGTGCTTGAGACTCTCCTGCAAAAGAAGTAAGTAAGTTCTTCTCGGTTTTAGTTCCCTTAAGATTCATTTCTCTCAACTCTCTCAGTGGAGTATATCCTCCACTCTATTTCGCTTACGCGAGATAACAGGATTATTTTGTACATTATTAATAAGAGTGCGGTTAGACAAGACTAACTTCAATTTCTTTTATTTTACATGTTCAGCAATGGTCTTCGCCAAAAGTTTGATCTGTTCAGTTTCCTCATCAGAGGGTCTTGCCTTCACTCTGATCACGGGTTCAAGAATTTCAAACCTCATGTCCTCAAACATTTGTTGAAGCTTCTTGACACCACCACCACCCCATCCATAGGTTCCAAAGAGAGCCACTGTCTTCACAGGGAAACGTTTCCCTTGCACTTCATTCACAAATGCCCAAATCTTTGGAAATGGAAAAGCATCATAAGTTGGAGAACCTACAACCAGAACACTAGCCCTTACCGAATCAACAAGAACTCTACTCATCTCACTGTAGGAAATGTTGTGAAGCTTTACTTCTACACCTAATTGAACCAGTTCCTTCTTTAATTTAAGTGCTAATCGGTGAGTGTATCCATACATTGTTCCATAGACAATGGTTGCATATTTCTCAAGTTCAGGTTTTGTCCATTCATCGTACTTGTTAATAATCCACATAGGATTCTCTCGATAAATTGGACCATGACTGGGAGCAATCATCTTGATACCAATTCCAAGTTCTTTGACCTTTGCTATTCCTCTCTGTACAAACTTGAAGTAGGAGGTGATAATACCCGAGAGGTATCGTCTGCTCTCAGATTCGACCATTCTCAGGTCAATCTCATCATCGAAGACCTTTCCATTGAGTGCTCCGAATGCACCGAAGGCATCACATGAGAAGAGAATCTCGTCCTCAACAATGTAGGTCATCATTGTTTCTGGCCAATGGAGAAAAGGTGCATGCACAAACTTGAGTGTCTTTTTCCCTAGGGAGAGCTCTTCTAGGTCATCAACCGTCTTTTCTTTTAGGGAAATGTCATAGAATGACTTCTGCATGTCAGCCGCCTTGCTGGTATAGACCATTGTGGCATTGGTCGCAATTTTAGCAATATCAGGAAGAGAGCTTGTGTGGTCTGGTTCCATGTGATTTAGTATAATATAGTCTATCTTTGCTGGGTCAATGATCTCACGGATGTTATCCAACCATTCTCCAGACCAAGGTCCTTTGACAGTCTCGATGAGTGTAATCTTCTCGTCCACTATCAGATAGCTATTGTAGGAAACTCCAAATGGCAACTTCCACAGGTTCTCAAATAGTTCTGTGTGATGATCATCGACGCCAACATAATAGACACCCCTATCCATTTCTGTATACATTTCGTTCACCTTTCGTCCTTGGTTTCTTTCTTTCCGATTTTGGGGCGTGTTAAAAGAACTTCCTTGGACATTTTAGATAAAATCATTAACCATAGTTAAAACTTTTCATTCGAGTCCATAACCAGCCTGCATGAGCTCTGAAAGACGTGCTAGGACATTTGTTACTACCGTTATGCATCATCTAACATATCGATATGAACAAGAATGACCTATCGCATATAAGCAATTTTGCACATTAATATAACAGTTAAGGAGGAGTTACAGTGACTAAGGTACTTCGTATCAATATGAATGATCTCTCACACAAGTGGGAGAACGTGAAACCAGAGCATCAGACATTTGCCGGACGCGCATTCACATCGACTATTCTTTCAGAAGAGGTAGATCCAACATGCCACCCTCTTCGAGAGAACAACAAGATAGTTGTATCACCAGGCTTACTTGCAGGGACACTTGCTCCTTCCTCAGGAAGGTTGAGTGTGGGTGCCAAATCACCACTAACCGGTGGAATCAAGGAAGCGAATGCAGGCGGATTGACTGGTACAAGACTTGGGAGTATTGGCGTGAGAGGAATAGTAATCAAAGGGGCTCCACCAGATTCGAAGGATTGGTATAGCATACTTGTTGGTAAAGACAAATGTGAGATAATCAAGACAAATGAGTATGCAGGAATCGGTCTCTATGAGCTCATAGGGAAGGTTTGGAAGGACTATCCCACAAAACCAGGAGTCATTGGTGCAGGAATAGCTGGACAAAGGTTGTTGAAGTGTGCTGGTGTCTTTGGCAATAACATTGAGAACTCAGATCCAGGCAGATATGCTGGTAGAGGTGGACTAGGTGCAGTCTTTGGTTCTAAGAGAATCGTAGCAATAATCAGTGATGGGGCTGGTGGGACAAGACCTGAAGCGAAAGATCAAGAGAAGTTTGATGCAGCAAGAAAGGTTTTCGTAAAGTCGCTAAATGCTCATGCGGTTACAGGAAAGTTGAAAGACGACAAAGGAGAACCTTACGGGGGTCTCAAGAACTACGGTACAAACATCCTTCAGAACATTCTGAGTGAGGCTGGAGGTCTTCCAACGAGAGGATTCAGCTCAGGTCGCTTTGATAAAGCTGCAAAGATATCAGGAGAGGCTGTTCACGATCTTGTAGATAAAACAAAGAATAAGTTTGGTGACAAAGCCGAGGGCAAGTATGCGCATTCTTGCCATCCAGGATGTGTCATGGCATGTTCCAATGTTGTTCCATATGAGAACACTGGTAAGCATCATGTATCACCTCTCGAGTATGAGTCAGCATGGTCTCTTGGTGCTAACCTTGACATCGGAGTGTTGCATGATGTTGCCGAACTAAATAGACTCTGCAACGATCTTGGACTTGACACGATTGAGGCTGGGAATACTATTGCCATGTTTATGGAAGCTGGAGTCATTCCCTACGGAAACGGTCCAAAGGCTATTGAACTATTGAAGAAAGCCTATGATGAGAAATCAGTCGATGGAAAACTCGTCTGCTCAGGTGCTCTGACAGCGGGGGAGGCACTTGGTGTCACAAGAATACCAGTCGTGAAGGGTCAGGCACTTCCAGCGTATGACCCGAGACCGATCAAGGGTATTGGCGTGACATACGCAACTACGACAATGGGTGCAGACCACACAGCAGGATACACAATTGCTGCAGAAATCCTAGGTATCAAGGGAAAGGTCACAGACCCGCGAGATCTAAAGAAGGCGGAGCTCTCTCAAGCATTCCAGGCAACTACAGCATATATTGACTCAACAGGTTACTGCTTATTCATTGCATTTTGTGTCCTCGATGATGACGATGGTTTCAATGCTATGAAGGATACAGTTGACTCATTCTTGGGACAAGATATTGATGTCACAGGTTATGGTAAAGATATACTTCGGAAGGAGAGAAAGTTCAACAAAGAGGCAGGATTCACAGTCATTGACGACAGACTCCCAGAGTTCTTCAGGACAGAGCCCTTACCACCACACAATGTGGTGTTCGATGTCCCAGATGAGGAATTAGACGCTGTCTACAAAGATATGTGAAGCCCGAAGGAGGAATTTATTCCCCCTTAATTTTCCTTCATACCACTAGGATTATCAACCCAATTCCATAACCTCTAGCTGATTAACATTGAGTTCAGATTCACTCGAGATACATCTCTATGGTCGTCTTCGAAATCTTGTGAAGGATAGTCGTCCTGATGAGGACACTATTCTTAGACTCGATTTCATAGAGAATGAAGCCTTCAGGGAACTAATCAGAAGACTAAGCCTGAAACAGTCAGACCTCGGTGACTGCTTTCTCAATGGCACACTCGCAAAGCCAGAAGATATAATTCCACAAGGAGCTCGTGTGGGACTTTTCCCATTCAACATGGTATTGCTTTGTGGGGGACAGCATCTCAAAGGGCATGGCTATACACGCAACGATGTTGATGTAGATTATTACTAGTGATTCGAATGAATGTATTTGTCAAACTCTATGCTACTCTCAGAAGATTTGCACCTGATGATGTGGAGCTAGGTGGAACTTTCCTAGTGGAGATTGACACGCCAACAATCAATGGAGTTCTCAAGAGTTTAGGTATTAGTGCAGAACAAGCTAAAATCATCATGGTTAATGGAATACGCATCACTGATTATAATCACAATTTATCTCCTAATGACACCATTGTGATATTCCCTCCGGTGGGTGGAGGATGAAGAACTGTGAAGAGTAGAACTATTTTAATTATCATGATATTCGTTATGGTCATTACTCCTATTGCCTACGCTAAAGAATCAAATTCAAACCATTCACTAAATACCAAGGCAACACACAATATCGTGATTGATGCACATTCTTGGGAGTCATTTTCCATACATTGTCACACGGGTGACACGCTTTCAGGAGAATTCCTAATAGTGCATAATGGAGAGCTCTTCCCTGGAGACCAGACAGAGTATGACAACTGGTTACTCGGAGGGATCGACTTCTTTGTCTTTAATGAGGAGAACTATGACCTATGGGTTGAGGATTCATCTGCGACTCCAATACAAGAGAAACGAGGTCTCGTGGAACTCACTTGGAGTATCGAAATTCCCAACAGCGATGTATGGTATGTCGTTTATTCCAATGACTCTATTTATATGAAAGAGATAAAAGGAAGCATAATCCGTTCCGGACAGATTGACCAGTTCAGTTTATTGATTGTCTTGGTAGGATTAGCCGCACTTCTATCTTTGACTCTAATCATTTGGAAGAAAAAGTGAGAAAGCTGTGGCAACGAGTGCCACAGCAATTTTGATTATTGTTCTTCAGTTATAGCTTCTTCTTTCATAGACTCTGGCGTGGGTGGAGGAGTTTGTTTACCTCCAGAACCGGATGGGAGAAACTCATCTATGAATTCATATAGAGCTCGTCCTAACATCCCTCCAAAGCCACCAAGTAACGCACCTATGAGGACGCTAATCACTATCACAACAATCCCAAGTCCTTCCAGACCGAGAAGTCCTATGAAGATATTAGCAACTGCCATTGCTTGAGCAGTCACTGACAGATAGACAAAGAGGATGCTCCACGCAAGACCTATACCTAGAAATCCAACTAAGAAGGCTCTACGGATTCTTCTCACAAATAGAGCGCCCAGTGCTCCAGCGATCAACATCAGTTTCCAATCACCAGCAAGCTGAAACACCAAGCCAAAAACAATGGTGATCACTATGGCAGGGAGGAATGCAAGTTCAGGAATGGTATCATCGATTTTTCCCATTTCATAACCTCCTATGGTACAAAGGTGATGGTTCTCTCGATGAGAGTATCATCTGTGTCTGCAGCTCTAAACGCATCTGCTGTCGAGTAGAAGTACAGAATATGATATCCATGATGCTCAGTGACCTCGTCAAATGAGTACCAGATTTCAAAGATGTCAGCAAAGTGAGGACTAAAGATATTCCCACTCTGTCCACCTGGGTAAGCCATGTACGACATTTGGATGTTACTCATATCAGCAATCAGTCTTGTTGATGGACCACTCCCAGGTCTCCAACCTCCCGCCACATTGAGTGTTTTTTGACCACGGAGAGGTCTCTCGCCTCCAATAGTAGTGAAACCAGCCAGATGGTCAATTTCAATGACATGACGATTTCCATATTCCCAATTAGGCTCATCAATCCACTCTGCTGTGAGTTGATTGATAGCAGAAATTAATGCTCGTACAAGAATCTCGTCACGAGATTCAACAGGCACTGAAGTATGGTCATCTAAGTACCAAACATTGTCAGTCACAATGAGCTCCTCCAAGATTGGATTCCTCGACAGTGGAACCGAACTATCAATGGTCCTAATCTCGTCGAATATTTCATAGTGCAATGCATTAATGAGATACATCCAGATAGTAGGCGCAACTAAGTCAGGTTCCATGTCATATTCCCAGACTCGGAGCAGGTCAACTGCATTGGCAATGGTTGTATTTCCATCACCCGCAGCATCCCAAGCATCAACAACGTAGGGAACTATGACTTCTGCTCGGACCTCTACAACATCAGCCTGAAATCGTTTCATGTCATCTACTGAAATGTCATCATTCACGTCCAAGAGATGATAAATCCGCCTACCTCGATATCCATCAGCTTGTGGACCAAGTATGTCATAGGCATAATTTCCTGGAGCGATTGTACGCTGGTTGGCTGACGAGACAAATCCTCGAGAGGGATTCACTTCTCGAGGGTTGTGCGCATATGGGACATAACTCACCATTCCAACCGAGTCATTGAGAGCAGTCACAGGGTATTCACCAGTATATCCAGCTCGTATTGGAAAACGCCCAACCACTAGCATACCGATATTACCAGAGTCATCACCAAGCACACAATTCTGAGCCGCTGTGTCCCACCAGTATAATGCATCTATAGCATCAGAGATATTATCAGCTTTCATCAGTAGAGCTGTTGCAATCATCTCATGTGTAACACCTGATATCGTCCAGTTCATCGCTAAGTTTGGCTCCGATTCAGCATCTGAACCGTAGGTGTTCCAAACAGAATCGATGCAAGGTCCGTGGATTGATTCCTTAACGGTGAATGGAATGACATCACCCTCCTTTGTGTGAATGTTCTCTTGATGGATGGTGAAGTTTCTCCACTCTCCATTGTACATGTATTGGTCAGAATTCGCAGGATTAAGTTGCTCAACGAAGACATCGTTGACATCAGCACCAACATTGGTGAAGCTATATGCTATGTGGTCATTGTGACCGATGAGAACTGCGGGAAGTCCTGGAAATGTTGTTCCAGTCACATCAAGAATCCCTGGTACAACGATGTGCGCTTCATACCAGACTGATGGTGCTTGATGTTCGAGATGTGGGTCCCCGGCCACAATGGGCATTCCTGTCGATGACTTAGAACCGTTGATTGCCCAATTATTGCTACCAACGAATTCCATATCGCCAAATGGCTTGACGACCTCAGTCATCATCCTGATCACCGCCTCCAACTTGTCTTGAGAGATTATTGCTTCCTCAGCCAATGTGATGCTAGAGGACTGTTCAGGAATAGCTGCTACTGGTATCTTACCAGGACCAAGTGGATACTCAGCAAGACTGAGGTTGACCTGCTCCTGTATTATCGGAACTGTGTAGGGCATAACATCAGGAAATAGATCATTGTATAGGGTATCATTCTCGAGTGTTTGTCGAATCCATTGCCGATTGAAGTCTGCCAATCCTCCAGCAAGACCCCAAGCTAGCATTTTAGCATTGATGAAACAGTCGACAGGTGTCCAAAGTTCTGGGGTATATCCTAGGATCTTAAACTCAATTGGCATTGTCGCACTTGTCAGGGAGTTAATGTATGCATTCGCGCCTTCAACTTCCGCATAGATGTTATCTAGTCCTTCTTGAATGTCTGGGTCAGAAGCCGCATTTGCCTCAAACCAGTCAAGTGTGTCCTGTGCTGAACGTGCCAGACCTATTGCTCGAAAGTACATATCTGAGCTCACAGCACCCGCTCTCGCACTACCCACTATCTCGCTGATTCGTCCCGCTGCAAAGGCATTTTGCATCACAACTTGAAACAGCCTATCTTTTGCATGCATATACCCAAGTGCCATCATGGCATCATAGGTAGATTCAGCATAGATGTGGGGAACTCCCAAATGGTCGATTATCACTTCAACCTCGGCATTGAGTCCAGGGAGAGCAATTCTTTGATCCCCAGGCTCCGGAGCACCATTGTCGAAAATTCCACCAATGGGTTGGATGATACCAAGCCCTCCAGTCAGTGGGCCAATAGGCATTGTCAAAATAACAATCAGTGCTATTGGGCCGATGAATGAGAGAGCGAGGTTCACAACCTTTCTTTTCATCTTCTCTCCAACTCTCGTTAATTCAATTAGAATCAGATATTCAATGCTCCCTTTAAGCATTCGGAGAAATTGAAAATCAAAGTTCTGCTATATCATGACATCATGATAATCTAGGACACCAATCTGCGCGGTCATTTTCCATTCGTTTTCAACCTTGGAATAGATTTTGCATGTTCGACCAATCCAGTGGCGGTTATTTCCTACTTCATCGCGCCAGAGAGTATCTATGTCAATAACTGCGAATGCACCGTCTCCTTCTTTGGAAACCTCTATCTTCTTGATTGTTCGGATGTTATGAATAAGTTCGTGGGTGTCAAAGAGGTCTTGCCATCCCTGTCGCCACCGTTCAGGATGGTATCGACCCCAAGTAATGACCCAATCCATCGGATCATGAGCCTTTGAATGGGGAGGCCAAGGCCAGACCATATCATGGTGAAAGACAGTCATCAATAAGTCAACATCTTGCGTATCCCATGCCTTGGTTTCTCTGTTTACAATCTCTTCAATCATAGCGATAATCGAATCCATTGATACCACTTACTAAACTCCACAAAGATTATAGCTCCTTAAAAGACCATCCAGAAAAGAAATCCAGTCAAGTCCTCACACTCTCTTCAGCCTCTAGCCTTTCGAGAATCTGCTGCTCAATTTCGAGTAGCATCTGACGGGGGGCGGAGTCTAGAGTTTCAATCAAACGTGTTCTGCATGCTACTAGGAAATCTGAAAGGTCGCCAATGAACTTCACTTCAGCCATTTCGATTTTCTTTGCAGTTTGCTTTAGTAATCGACTAAATCGACCTTTACTTTCTTCGCTTCCTTCCTGAACATCAAACACATCAAAATTTGCAAATCTGAATAATCCAGTATCCGCATCTCTTGGCAATATATCAGGAACATCCTTTGGATCTAAATACTGGAGACCGAGCATCATGGTCTTCACATGGATTGGGTCTAAGTCAGTCTCAAAGACGCACCGAAGGGTTCTAGCCCAGCTTCCGCCCCCTGCGCGACCAGAAACCCACTCTCTCTTAAGATAATTGGATCCACCAATAGCAGACATAACAATCTTGACTCTTTTGCAATTCTCTTCAAAGAACCCAAGAGCGTCATAACAGTCAATATACACAGTTCGAATTCCGAATGAGCTTTTCATCCATTATCCACTCATATCAAGCAAAACTTACGAATAGATATTATTTGATGTAATTGTAGATAAATGAAATGTCGACACTAGCTTCTTGATCCTATCTTCTTAGATGATTCCATTGTAGAGAAAGATCAATCATTGGGACAATGAGTGTTGGAATGGTAATCATCATTGATACGGTCCATACTAGCATTAGATTGGCAGTTTCGGGTCCCTCAGTCTGTAATGTCCAGTTCCAATAATTCAAAGATTCAAGAAATGCAACAATTGCTATTCCAAGCATTTCAATTGCTAATACCTTTTTAGAGCCATCAAATCGAGCTTCGCCTTCGCTTGTTAATCGAACATATCCATAGATACTGATAATAAAAGCCCCCAAGTCAGGAGTCAAAATGGTGGATTCGGTGGTGGATGAGGATATGTTTGCATATTATTCTACATATAACTGACTGACTTCTGCTTTCCTTTTTACAATAATTTAGTGTTTGAATTCATTCTATTAACTGCAATGTTGTGATATTTACACTGTAGTTGTCGAGTACTTCATTGAAAACACATAGTCCCTGATTTAATATCATTCTACAAGCGATATTTCTCTATCAGGCTTACCAGACTGATCTAAAACGTCAATGATGAATGGAATCGATATCACAAAAAAAACAGGGAGATAGGAGAGGGCAAAATTGCTGGGAACGACTGGACTAGGTTCATACGAAACTGGGGTCATGAGAAGATTCATGATGAAGAGCCAATTGATGATGAACCAAACTAGAAAAACCCCAACCATTTTCCTCAGACGATTCACCTTTTTCTTATCCCTTCTTACTATTATCCAGAATATGAAGCAAACAGTGTAGAATAATACAAGAACCATAATGGTTGGTCCAAATATGATATCCATTCACAACCCCAATGCGAATAAACATAACTCGGTTAAAAAAGAGTCTGTGTTAGTGAATACACACATCGCCATTTGAACGAGTGACAAACTTTTTCTATATGCTGCAATGCGACTAAAGAGGTTGTGACCAATCATGGTTAAGACGGAAACCTTTCGTGGTAAGGACTTCATAACCTTACTCGATTATACGAAGGAGGAGATCGAGACCCTCCTTGAGGTTGCATTTGATCTGAAGCGTAAATTCGCGATGGGTGAACCTCATAAGCTTCTCGATGCAAAGACATTGTTCATGATTTTCTATAACCAGAGCTTGCGAACTCGGAACTCATTCGAAGCAGGAATGACGCAGTTAGGTGGACATGCACACTTTCTTGACCCCGGTAAGATATATGCTCCAGCTCTTGAAGGTGACGAGAAAGCCTATTCGACGGAACGTGTTTCAGATGTAGCGCGAGTTCTTGCAAGAATGGGTCATGGAATCGCAATCAGATGCTATGGAGACCCTGTTGGCTGGATTTATGGTCGTGCGAACGAGATTATCAATAACTTTGCCCACTGGAGTCATATTCCAATTATTAACATGGAGGATGATATTTACCATCCCTGTCAGGGATTAGCTGATATTATGACTATCAAGGAGAAATTTGGTACTTTTAAGGGTGTCAAGTTCGTCATGAGTTGGGCATACTCTCCATCCGTTCACAAACCACTTGCGGTCCCTCAAAGTGCAATAATCGCAGCTACAAAAATGGGTGCTGACACTGTCCTGGCGCATCCAAAAGGAATGGAGCTTGATGACAGAATCCTCGATAAGTGCAGAGAGTTTTCAGAAGAGAATGAATCAAGCTTCGAAATCGTGAACGATATGGAGGAAGCCTTCGAGGGAGCTCATGTTGTCTATCCAAAAGCTTGGACTTGCAAGGAATTCATTCCGCCATTTAATGACAAGCCTGAACTTGAAAAGTCACAGGAAGTGTTCGATGAGAACAAGCATTGGATTTGCGATGATGACATGATGAAAATCGCAGGACCAAAGGCAGCATACATGCACTGCTTACCTTGTGATCGAGGATTTGAGGTTTCTAACTCGGTAATTGATGGACCTCAATCAATAGCCTTTGACCAGGCTGAAAACCGACTACATGCTCAAAAAGCTGTAATGGCGTTGACAATGCGATAATTCGAAAACGGGCTGGGGGTCACCCCACCCATTTATCTTTTTAATTTCACAAATCTCCTAGGTAGGGATATATGTTGAATTGCTGCGTTGGACAGTGTTGTTGAGAGATGACAGACCAATTAGAACTCATGGTGAAATATCTGGTTCACTTGCAGTTCTACTCTGAAGAGGAAGGTGTTTTATACAGTCGTGACAAGAAACACCGCTTATCAATAAAGGGAATTGGTCCTGTAGTAGCCGCTTTTGAAGATGAATTCAAACGCCACCTTCACTTGATTCGTAGGAAAGAATTTCGCTTATTTCTCCAAGAAATAGCTAAGAAAATACCATTTGAGGTTGAACCAGTTCTTCTACAATTCAATGATAGTGTGCGTGAACTCGGAAGTCACAATCTCACTGATGAGCTATCTGCAAATTTCCTGATTGGACCAATTAGACAATCTCTTCAGACAAGAGAGTTCGAAGCATGTATGTATGAGATCAGAAATGAAGCGATACAGCGTCTTGGAAGAGATGATGCTGCTAAAATAGTAGATGATCGAATCTCTGACTTCTACTCCAAGAATGAATTTTCTGTTTCGATGTTGCATAATCTGGCTCTGCTCAATCTGCTGACTTCGCTCTTTGGCACAGAAGAAAGTAAAGATAGGGTAACCCTGATAGTAGAACAATTCTGCGAGGAGTTAATCACTAAACTTTCTAGTGATTAGGCAACTCTGACCTACATCCTTACGATTGCTCTTTCGTGGGTAGGACACGCGGTTGAATGATGATAACTTAGTGTTCCTAGAGAATCGAATTAGTAAACGAGCAGAGTCCGCCGCCAGGGATCGTGGGGTAATAAGTTAAAGTGTTGAGTTTTTTTTTGTATTATTCTGGGAAACTCAATCTGTCGGAGTGTCTCTGCTCTGAGATTCCTCGTGTACAAAGTAAAATATGGAATCGAGTAACACAAGGTCAGATATTCAGCTCATCAAGTCGTTTAAAGAATTCACGTGTTAAGAAAGCGCGATACTTAAATCCACCCCATCCTGAGTCTTCCATGAGCTTTGTCACATTTCCCTCTAGTTGTTCACGGGTCATTGTAGTTACATCAAAGATCTCTCTCGTATCTACTGGTCTCATTTCACCGTCTATTGGCTTTGCGAGAAATACAAAAGACCTCCAAGGAATTGTACGATCTTTGCAGACAACATTAAGTCGTAAGTCTAAAACAAAATGGGTCAGTTGAATTGTTAAACCAGTTTCTTCATGCATCTCTCGGATAGCAGCATTTTCGAGAGATTCACCGATAGATGCACCTCCAGATGGAGCCCTATAGATTCCTGTTCTTGCGTATTGTGGTTTCTGAATTACTACATAATTTCCATCATCTTGTCGAATGAAGCACGTAATATCATGCAGTCGGCCCTTTGACTCTGTACGTTTCACGAGGGCGCACTCAAAATCAAGAAAATCTGTGGTAAACTCATTTGCCTTAGGTTGGCCATATTTCTCTATTAGAGTTACCAACTCATCATTATTGATATCGTTCAGAAGACTCGCCATCAGAAAATGAAGGAATATGAAGCATAAAGGTTGTGGGACAACAACCTTTTACGAAAATGATTCCATATATCTTATACTCCAAATGGGGTTGTGGTTCATGGAGAAAAAAGTAGGTGATATTTTAGTCAAAACCTACATTGGGGATATTACTGACCTAGCCGTTGATGCTATTGCCAATGCCGCTAATTCTGATCTCTGGATGGGGTCAGGTGTTGCAGGAGCCATCAAATCAAAAGGTGGTCAGCAGATAGAAGATGAAGCTCTATCTATGGGTCCAATCAGACCAGGTGAGGCAGTAATGACCACAGCTGGGGCACTTCCATCAAAATATGTGATTCATTGTGCCGGAATGCCTCCAGGTGGGAGAGCAACCTATTGGAAAGTGTTGTCATCAGTTCAAGCTGCTCTCAGCATAGCATCAAACCATAATCTGACTTCATTAGCATTTCCCGCAATTGGTGCTGGAGTAGGCGGTTTAACTGAGGAACAATCTGCAAAAGCAATCATTGAAGGAATTATCCACTATGTTCGTAGACCGGGTTCAGTGAAGGAAATTACCCTTGTAGGTTTTAACGAATATACTTGTGACTGTTTCAATAATGCAATTAATGAATGCGAGGAATAATAGTCTTGGAAGGATGGTCTCTAGGAAACCTCATTGTCAAAGTTGAGCTTGGGTATAAAGACGATTCAGACATTGATGTAGTAGTAAAAGCGAAAGATATTGAACTCGAAAGAGAAAAAGCAACCATAACTGTTAGAGAGAACAGTAACGCTAAAGAAGTCCTTTACTGGCCAGGCATCTCTTTGAAGAATCCAGACCGTCGCGCAGTCATTTACTCTACAGCTTTATGGGCTATGGAAACAGCAATTGGCTTAAAGGCCAGAAAGGTTGGATTCTTTACTATGGGGCTTGAGGTTTCAAGAATTCCAAGCTGGGAAGTTGCTGAGGAAATTGTAAGAGCAATTGCGAGTCATTCGAAGACAGTTTGTGATCTTAACAAAATTTTACTTGTCGCAAGTTCACCAATTCAGCTAAGCTCTTTTCAGTTTGCATTGAATAACATAAAAACAATATCAAACGAGCGAGCTATATCTTGAGTCTTCGACGAGCTGCATCTGCAGATGAAACCAATGGATCCCATGTATCGCAGATTGCTGGAGCATAGCAATTCTCAAAGTCAAATAGTTCAGCTGCGTCGATATCTTGTTGTATTCCTAATGTTAAAACATTAAGACGCATTGCTGCATCCTCCTCTCCAACAAGTTGACCACCCACGAGCTTGCCTGTTTCTTTATTATAGAAAGTCTTAAGCTTAAGCTCTTTGCCTCCGATATAGTAAGGAGGTTTTGTGCTGCCCTTCATTGACCCTTTAACTATGGGAATCTCAAACCGATTTGCCATATCTTCTGTGAATCCAGTGCTAGCAATCTCAAGACCAAAGAGCTTTGTGACCTTTGCTCCAACGATACCTGGGAATGTAACATCACCACCAGCTGCATTAATCCCCGAAACTCGAGCTTGTCTGACTGCAACTGTGCCTAAGCCTCCTGCCATTGGTTTGCGTGTTATGAACTCGAAATTCTCTGCGCAGTCTCCGCACGCATAGACTTGGTCAATATTTGTCATCATCTTTTCATTGGTCATAATCCCTCGAGTTGTTCCAATCTTCACACCCATTTTCTCAGCAAGCCCAGTGACTGGTCGTACTCCTGTGGCAACAACAACAAAATCCGCAGGTATCTCTGATACTTGTTCAGTTTCACGATTCTTGACCACAACTGTTTCTGGAGTTTCCTTGCCAGTAATCTGTTGAGCTGCAGTATTATTTAGAATCTTCAGACCATGTTCGATACAATGTTCCTCAACAATTGCAGCCATATCTGGATCAACCATTGCTAGTAGTATATGGGGGAGGAACTCAACAACTGTAACATCAAGCCCTCGTTCATGAAAAGCTTCGGCAGCCTCCATTCCGACAAGACCGCCCCCAATAATAACAGCGGTTTTAGCCATATCAACCTCTAAAGAGAGCGCTTTTGCGTCATCAAGTGTTCGTAGACCATAGACTCGTTTCTTATCAAGTCCTTTGATAGGAGGATCAGCATTCTCTGCTCCAGTAGCGAAAATCAAGGCATCATAATTTTGTCTACTCGCACCACCTTCACCTGAAAAAATAATCTCCTTAGACTTATGATCGATATCTGTGACTGTAACACCGAGCTTGGTGTCAATCTTCAAGGCGCCCCAGTTATCTGGAGGCATCAGAACTAGGTCTTCGAATGCACCAACTTTTCCAGAGATGGTATATGGTAAGCCACACCTAGAATATTGTGAGTAAGGCTCTGAATTGAATATTGATATCTCAACGCTTCTATTGAATTTCCGTGCTTGCAGTGCTGCAGTAGCACCAGCTGCTCCGCAACCAATCACAGCAATCTGCTCAACCATTGTGTTCAAACCCCGAAAATACAACTTTTCCGATTGCATTTCCTCGACTTTAGCCTATCGGTAGATTTGTTGCCCAGAATCAATAAAAGGGTGCGAATTAATCATTATAGCCTAAACGCCAAAAATTCCAACCTCAAGAATAGAGGGAGAAATGCGTTATCAATTAGGAGTGGTTAGAAAATGTTGTCATCAAGAACAATAAGAGATACAAAGAGGAGAGCAAGTCCATTTCGACCAGTTACAAAGACAATGAATCCAGACGCTGCTGATGTTGTCAAGATACTTGTAGTTACCCTTTTTGTTTTCATTTTTATTGTACCAATTACTACTAGTTTAGCACCAACTATTGCTGTTTCGCAATCGGAGAATGTAGCAATACAAGCTCAAACAGAAACGTTATACCATTACAGTCTTCCTGACATTAATATCCAAATTGCAGTTGGAGAAATTTCTGGTCATCGTGGTTTTGCATACGTCATTGAGGAAGAAAGTAGATTGTATTTCGTTGATGTGATTCAAGATGTTATGATGGACATTGCACTTCCTAGCGGAGTTAAGAATAGTGGTAACTATCTAACTGGTTATGATGTTGATTTGGATGGTAACACTGAGTTTTTCCTTCGCAATTATGTCAATTCTATATACTATATTCTAATGGTCGACATTGATGACGCAACAGTATCAGAGTATCCAATGCCCTTCATCTACCCAGCCCCCATGGGATTTGGTATATTCAATGGAGATTCCTACCCGGACTTGTTAGTTCAAAATGTGAATAATCGCGATAATTTTCTCACACTTGATTTGATCACAAACACAACACTTGGAACGTTCTTAGCTGACTATGCATATTTTGGACCAGTGATTGGTAGATTTACAAGTGGAACTCAGGACTCGATAGCATTTTCAAATCAAATGGGAACCGTCGGTCAGAGAAACCTGACAGTGGTTGAAGCTAATGGTACTCAGGTTTATTCAATCCTTCTTAGTACAAGTATTCAAGATATGGTGAAGTTTGACTACTTCGGAGGATTGGAGGAGATTGCTACTATAGAGAGTGATGGCGACGTTGTTGTTTATTGGGGAAATATACCAGGAGAAGCATATACTCAACTAGTTGATGGGTTACCAAGTACAACTAGATATATAGAAACAGGCGATTTTAGCGGAAACCCACAAGATGATTTAGTCGTGATAAGTAGGACTCAGAAGAAGGCATTTTTCATAGATGGATTTGATTTCACACCAATAAGGGAGTTAGAGGAAATCTACACCTACTCATCCAGACAACTTGGTGTAGGAAAAATGGATCAAGATTCGATGGATGACTTGGCTACTGGAACTACCTATGGTGGACTAGGCATAATACGAGGTGTGGATGGGTCTTTCGCAAATCTCGAGTACCTTGTTGATGTTAGACTTGGAGGGCACCAAATCATAAGCTATGATATCATTGGTAATGCCAAAGAGGATGTTGTGGTCAGAATCGAGGGTGATGTCTACATAATTCTTAGTGATACAACGCCTCCTAATTTAATGCCAATCCCCATTGACCCACTCCATCCAACAATCATAGATGATTATGTTACAGTAAGAGTAAATGTTATTGAAACTTCAACAGTTGAGCACATTGACATTTGGATGAGATTACCTGGAAGTGTATCATGGATTCAGCCGCAAGAAGAGATGTACGCATCTCACAGAGAAGGTTACTATTATGCATTCATTGGAAACCTTCAGCCAGGTGAATATGAATATTATATCACAGTTCAAGACAGCTATCTGAATCTTGGCAATTTAGGAAATTTCACTCATCCATTGAGATTTACAGTCTCTGGTAATTTTGTCTGGAAGATAGAAAAAGCAGGGACAGATTACGTGTATAAGAGATACCATCAGTCAGATATTGGAAATACATCAGATGGAAGTAAAGTAATCTATACAATCGAGAGACCTATGGGTGTTGAAAATCTAGTACTCACAAAATATTCTTCAAGTGGTGGTATTGATGACTCGCTCAATGTCACCATACCTTCAGGTGACAGATTCGATAATTTCGAAGTCTATTCAGCGATGCTAGATGGAGATAATATACTCGACATCATAGTTTTAGATTACTACTACGATAGTGTTTTGAAAGATTCATTATTTCGTTATCATGCCTACCATGGTAGCACATTCACCTTGATGGATGAAGGAAATGTTCCATATCCATACAAAAGTTTCACACATATCGGAGTTTTTGATGATGATGGAGATGGCAATGAGGAGCTGTTTTTAGTATCAGAAACAAGTCCGGAATCTATACTAAAAATGGATTCCGATCTTAGTTGGTCAGCAGTGAATTTTCCTGAAGAAATCGGAATAAGAGGGTTTTCTGTTACAAGTGGTAGCCCATATGGCTATGTTGCAGTCATTAGAGGAAACACACGAATAGACATTTACACTACAAATCTAGTATTCTCACATTCTCTGGATATTGACATGAGTGGGTATTCCAATACGCAATCAGTTGGCATTGAAACCATATACAATGCAACCACTGGAGCAGAGCAATTTGTGGCTGGTTTCAACTACTGGAATGCAACGGACCCAACAGGTCGAGTTTATGTTTTTGACAGTACGACAACCAATGTTAACAATACACCTGTCTATGAACTCTTGCATCAGGACCTCACATACTTGTATCCTGCGGATGCTTTTGGTGACCAATCAGATGAGTTGTTTCTCGTTCTTTCAACAGGAGAGTTGAAATTAGCTCAATTGGGAGCAACTCTATCAACTATTTGGTCCACATCAGTAACTGGTGCTACTCCACTCAGCTCAATAATTGCAGATTTTGATGGTGATGGAGAGGAGGATTTTCTATTATTCACTGATCAAGATGAGCTTCTAACTCAGATATCATTTGGAGGAGAAGTTGAGTGGACAGTTGAAGTTGGAGAAGTCTATAATCCTTTACTGCTAGGGGATATTGACCTTACACCGGGTGAGGAAATTGCAGCATATCCATTTGCCAAATATACAACTTATTCTTTGGGTGCTGTTAGAAACCTTGATAGTAATTACCTTCTAAATGCCTTTATTGAATTTTCATCCTCTGACATCATTCAAGGCGATGCTTTTGAAGTAAACATAACTGTAGCTAATATATATGGTGAAATCGTGGACGACGCAACTATATACATGAGTGCACACTTTGCGACTCCTGAAGGACCTGCAGTCAACTCATTTGGATTCTATTATGCTGATGGTTGGATGAAATACCATGCGATTACAGATGCGACATGGCCAATCGGAATAGCAAACCTAAGTGTCACCATTGATAATGGATTCTATCACCCCTACGAACGGATTCTTGTTGATGCGATCACAATACGAAGTGACCTCCATATCCAAGTACAAGCTCCAGATTTGGTAAATCAGGGAGATGCTATGAATATCTCAGTCTGGGTGAATGATAATCTTGGTGGACCTGTTGATGATGCGACAGTTGAGATTACTTTAGAAGGTCTAAATCTACCAGCCATTCAGACTGGTCCATTTTATGTTGTTAAGATTCCGGAGGTGCAGCTTGCAGCAGGGATTCATTCAATTTCTGCAATAGCATTTCATCCACATGCTACTGGGATAGGTGCAGGTGAGAAAGCATTCGCTGTTCAGATCATCACAACAAATCTAATTGTAAGTACTGACTTTCCAGCATCAGTCGATCAGGATGAATTAGTTACAGCATGGTTCAATATTACAGATACATATGGATACCCAGTAGTTGGAGCATCTGTATCCCTTAAGAGTGGTCCTAGATCGTTCCCATTAGTAGAAAGTCCCGTAGTGGGTTGCTATATTTTCTCGCACAATATCACGCTAGGTATTGGTAGTCAAATCTTCGAACTAAATGTACAGAGACCCAATATCGTGGGACCTCCAGCTATGGAAGTATCATTTGATGTGTTTGGAGAACTTCACCCAAACATATTCTATATTCCCAGGGTTGAAGGTGGCACGGATTTCGAAGTAAGCGTATTCATTAAAGATAAGTATGGTCCAATTTTCAATTGGACTTCAGTTCAAGTTGAGATTAATGGTACTAGATATTCTACGTTTCCATCTACAAGTGTTGGTTTGGCCGAGTGTAGTCTTTGGGTGACTGCTGATTTCTTGCTTGGAGAAAACATCTTTTTGGTCTTCATAAATTCAACATATGCCAGTCCGTGGATGAATGATTTTTCAATCAGAGCTTTTTCTGAAGCATCAACATCATCAGAGGTATTTTCATCAATGGGATGGATAGTCACTCAAGGAGATCAACCTATAATTGAACTTCATTTCATGGATTGGGGGCACAGACCTATTTCTGGAGCAACAGTTACGTTCTTTGTCAAAGCACTTTCCTATAGCTTGATTGAGAGTGATGCAGGTATATATTCAGCAGTGATTTCCACAGCTGGATGGTTACCTGGAGATTATGAATACGTGGTTTCTGTGGATCATCCAGACGTTGAAGAAGGTGACCCAATAGTGGGTAATATCAGTGTGATGGGTGATTTGGAATTCTTTGTATCATATAGTCGAGAAACGCCAACACAGGGACAAGAGCTTGCTATTTTAATCAATATCATTGATGGATATGGGAATCCAGTTCCCGGTCTTGAAGTGATAGTTGAGCTGATGGGATTACCACCAGTGGCAGCATATCCAACAGACCAAATTGGTGAGTATGTCGCACTTATTCCTCACATACCTACAAACATGGGTTATGGAGATTTCACTCTCACAGTGACTGCAATAGGTGAATATGTGGGAGAGTCAGTAGACTCTTCAAATACAATAACAGTTGCTCCGGCAACTCCGGACTTTTCTATGTCAACCATCTCGCTCTCAATTGGCGCAGGAGCATCATTTGTTCTGAGTCTAATTGGAATGGTGATATACTTCAAAATTGCATCTTCGATGAGAGTTGAAGACAAATCACTAGAAGGTCGTAAGAAATCAATCAGGAATATGGACATGTTATACCTATTGATTGTGTTGGGAAGTGGAGCTGGTCTTGTAGCATCATATTCATCATACACATCTGGCAACTATGGTGTTGCTCTGATACTTACAGTTGCACTTCTTGGATGTTCGGTCCTTCTTTACGGACTTTGGTTGTATCGTGATGCAACCGCTGCAGTACTCGTTAGGGGCTCCCTCAGCAAGAAAAGAATGGTTCTTGGGCTTTGGCATTTGGTCTTCGTTCCAGTCGTAATATTCCTCATTCTTCTTTATGGTGTGGAGATAGATTGGTTTAAGGCGTATGTAATTGATCAATCATTAACAATTGGCACAATTACTGTACCATCAATAATGACTACTATCTTCGTAGCTTATGTATCGTCGATACTGGTTGTTGTTGTGAACCTCTACAGAGAGGTAAGTAAGGGTCTCAAAAAGATTGTCAAGATGGAGGATGCAGGAACACCTCTATCCATTGTCGAAGATGAAAAAACATCTATGGTTAGCAGATTTAGTTCCTCTGTAAGAATCAAGTTCTTGATGTTCTTAGTAGTTGTGGGAGCAACAACAGTCATGAGCATGGACTTTTTGGCAAGCTGGGAGCTTGGAGTCATTGTCCTATTACCAGTTGCATTCCTTGTTGTAATTCCATTCATTTCATCAAAAATAATCCAGTTATTCGCCAAAATGTCCAGAGGAAAGATTCCGTCAGCACCAGTAGATGTATAATCAACTTGAGGAGAAGAGCGGCCCAAGTTGAGGGCCGCATCCCCCTATTTTGTTTTCAGTATTCGTCTAAACCTCATCTGAGAGTTCACTGTCTTCTCCAAATTCATTAGATAGGTCTTCTTCTTCATCAGCGTCCATTGATCTTTCTTCTTCGCCTTCTTCATCGTGCATATAATCGGCTTCTGCATCTGATTGAGGTTCTTCTTCCATCTCTGGCTCTTCTGCGACTTCAGCCTCCTCTTTTACTGCAGCAGATTCCGCTTGGGTTGGAAGAATCTTAAGACCAGCTTCTTGCTCAGCAACAAATTTAGCAATCTGAGTCTTTCTAGATATATAAAGAGCAATGATAACAGCCAAGGAGAGAGCTGCACCTACAAATGTGATAGTAGTCTGCCATGCACTTGTATTGTCACCAAGCAATTGCTGCCAGGTAACAACGAGAAATGCTAGACCTGCAATATTCATGACAAAGGATCGGAGAGGTGTCCCGACTTTGGTAATCTCAGTAACATTTGTGTCAACCATTGAAGCAGCAATTACACCTGCATTATATTGAGTCGATTTTGTCTTCTTTGCTAAGGTTCTAACATCAGTGGATTTCTTCTTACCCATCCATCTAAGAGCTGCTGGAACCCTTGAAACGAGAAGCTCTGCATATGCAATTTTAGCTTCGTCCGGACCAATGTTGCATTTCTTGCACATGTCTAACTTCTTGTTCCAATTCCTTTTACATTGTGGACATTTGTCTGCCTGCCAAGCGTCAGGAGCGACTTCCCTAAGGCGCTGTCGAACAATGTATTCACTAACACCACTGTCCTCTCGTCCTTCTTTCTTCCCTTTTTTCATGTTATCAAGGAGTGAGAAAAGAAGTGGTAGGGCACCCAGTACTGTAAGATTAGGGAGCGATCGGATTTCAGATGCTTTCTTGTGGATACCCCTCAGCTTGTAAGCAGTCTTTAACCCCTCCCACAGACTGTTAAAACCAGTAGCCATTCCATATACAGCACCCACAGTAGCAACACTCGTTGCGATACCTGTAACGGATGTGATGATATCGAGTGGAGTTGATGGAAGGATGAATGAAAACTGGTGTTGTAAAATATTCAGAGTCGAGTTTCCATCAACATAATAACGAAAGTCAACGCTAGCTTCGAAAATACCAGTTGCTAGTTTGAGAGGCCCTAGTACTGACATCATTCTTGAAAAGTTCATAGGTGCTGTGACCGGCGGGATTGGTGTAGATGGATCAACTGTAAACCAGGTATTATAATATGCATCTACAATCTGGATAGGGAATAACGGATATCCTTGATACCAGAATGTAATTGAACCACTAACATTTAGAGTTTGCAATCCACTCGCATTCATTTGAAAAGATAGATCCATAGGAGCTTCCATATTTATTGGGAGAGGTACACCCAAGGAGTAATCCTTGAGATTCATTCCATCTAAGGCAACATAGACATACAGTCTATCATCATGTATGAAGTCGTCAGGATATTCTTGAGCATCAGTTGTTGTGATATTGCCAACCAGTATCACTAGGAACAAAGCCATGAATCCTATGAATAATAAACGTGAAAGGGAACAGCGCATAGTACCATTTCATCTCCAATAGCAATGTTAGAATTCGATTGAGGTTTCAGAACTGAAAAGGGTATTTGTGACCTAGTTAGGACCTGCTGATGTGGTTGGTGCCCGTGTTCCTCGTATCATATCTGCAACCTTTCTAGCCACAGAAACGAATCCTTCGCTCTTTTTCATTACGCCTTTTGCGCCAACTTCTGCTGCTTGTTTCGCAGATTCAGGATCAAAATAAGCTGTAAGAAGATGAATATTCTTGATTCCGAGCTTTGAGAGCTTTCGCGTGCATTCAATACCATCCATTGAAGGCATTTTCATATCCATTAAAACGATATCAAGAGATTGCCCATTTGCCATCATTTGAGTAACTTTGTCAATCGCTTCTTGTCCAGTAGAAGCAACAAAGAGCACAAAGTCATCTAAAAATCGTTTGAGATACACATGGAGGACCTCATGAATAGCAGGTTCATCATCAACTACTAGAATTTTGAAGGTCATGTGCATCCCTGCTTAAGATTACTTAACAATGAATTAGTTTTGTGTGGCTTAATAATCGTGTGTTATATTGCTGAAAGCTTTTTTCACGAACCTATTTATCTCAGACCGTATTTCTTTCCAACTGAGGATTGAAATTTGACATTTGAGAGAATGCCGTTGGAAATTTGGTTTGACGACCATCAGTTCGAGGTAGATTATGATATTGGTGAGAGCGGTACAAAGTTCTTGACAGTTAAAGAACTTGAAATAGACCTTAATGAAGTTGAATTACGATATGGGTACCATTTAGGTCATCCAAGTTTAAGAAAGGAAATTGCAAAACAATACAAAGGTAATTCTCTTGACAATGTAGCAGTGACAACTGGAGCGAGTGAAGCAAACTTTGCGATTATTGCCCATTTAGTTGGACCTAAAGATAATATAATTGTTGAACATCCAACATATCCCTCACTCTATCAGGTGGCACGATCTCTTAGAAGAAACTTAACTCTCCTCAAACTCGATTGGAATGATGGATTTAGACCTAGGATGGATAAACTGAGAAAGCTGGTCAAACCCAATACCAAGCTGATTACTCTGACTCACCCAAACAATCCAACAGGTTCTGTAATATCCAAAGATGAGCTCAAAGAGGCAATCGAAATAGCAGAGGAAGCAGGTGCACATCTTATGGTCGATGAAACGTACAGAGACCTCATGTTCGATCCACCACCACCTCTCGCTGCGTCACTGAGTCCCATCGCAATTAGCTTGACAAGCATGTCTAAAACATGGGGACTGCCAGGTATTCGCATTGGTTGGGCTGTTGCAGACAGACCTATTGTCGAAGCAATAAGAGCTGTAAGAGAACAGGTAACAATATGCAACTCGTCACTTGGAGAAGTAATTGCAAAAGAGGTGCTTCATAAAAGACACGAGATTCTCCCAGTAATCAGGAAAGCAGTGCTCTCAAATTATAAGGTTGTAGAGGAATGGATGGGGTCTCAAGATTGGCTTGAGTGGGTTGAACCAAAAAGTGGAGTTGTTTGTGCTCCAAGACTAAAGCGAGGTGGGAGTACTGATGAACTCTGTGAGCTTCTTGTGAAGAAATACAGAACTTTTACAGTCCCAGGTTCTCGAATGGAGCTTGATGGGCATTTCCGGCTTGGGTTTGGTGGTGAACATGAGGAACTAATAATGGGTCTTGAACAGCTACGAAAAGCTCTGATAGAGATTCACTCATGAAAAAGTGTGGAGTTCTTTATTATTCATCGACACCCATATTCGGATGCGTTTACTTGCAGGATGCAGAAGAATCAAGAGAAAATCGAAAAGAGGATTGGACTCCAATTTCCAGGCTGACAGTCGAATCAAAATCAGTAAATGTGAGATTCAGTGTGATCAAGAAAGGACAAACACGACTCGTCACAGCAAACGCTAGTGGGAAACGTCATCTCATCAGAGAATGCATAGTTGGTGATAAATCTGCAATAATCAGTCTAAATTTGTGGAATGAGGATGTAGATGAAATAGATATTGGAAAGTCATACGAGTTGCTGAATGGATACATCAGCATCTATGATGAGAGTATGAGTCTGGCAAAAGGTAGGTGGGGCATTATCCGGGAAGCCTCTTCAAGTATTATTCAAGTTGATGGATCTATTGATATGAGCAGGCCATTTATGGGCAGACCTATACGCAAGAGAAAAAAGAGGTCTCCAACAGGTCGTTCTTTTCAGGGAACTCCGGGAAGAGAAACGAAAGGTTACTGTTCACGGAAGGGCTTTTGAGGTTGTTCTGGCATGAAACTTTGCTATGAAACTACGAATCGGAGATAATATGGTTCCTTTTCCAATCTTTACGATCAAGGGACGGCTTAGATTGAGTGGTCTATCAGATAATGATATTTCAAGAATCATGCACGATTCAAAGATTCAACAGATTGAAACAGAGGGCGAGCTCCTCAATCAAATCCGCGAATCTCTAGGTGCATACCAGCCTTCGATTCGTACTAATTTTGATATCCTAACAAGATACGAGAGTCTTCGAGGAGATTCAATAGAAATACCAGCACTTGTGGTTGTCATTGAAGGAGCGTCAGCAACAGGCAAGTCTTTGATAGCACTTGAACTAATGCACGATCTCACTGCTACCAGATTCATTAGCACTGACTCAGTTCGTCAGGTTCTTCGTGGAATATTTAGTGAGGAGAAATATCCAGAGTTATTTTGCCACACATATCAAGCATATATCCATCGACAATCAGGATCCCCTAATTTGGAACCAATAGTAAGAGGGTTTTTGGCACAGTGTGAAATCATAACACCTCATGTTGAAACAATGACGAAGAGAATAGTTTCTGAAGGCGCTATTGCTGTTGTGGAGGGGGTTCATATTCAACCTGGTTCAATTCAAGGTCTATGTCCAGGTGTTATTGAAGTCCTAATTAATCCAGATTTTGAAACACATAAGGCGATGTTTGCTAGCAAACATGCTATTGGAAAACTCAGAACAGTTACTGATGATACTATTGTTAGAAACAGAGAGTTCGAAGCTACGCGACTAATACAGGAGTATATGATGTCTGAAGCAGAGAAAACAGATGTATCAATAATTCCATTTACAAGTTATGATGAGGCTCGAAAGTCAGTTTCAGCACTAGTAATATCAAGGGTTAGGAAGCTTCTAAATACCTCTGATGAAGAGGCGGTCAAGTTATGATGTGGAAAAATGAATCTCTTGACAAGCTATTCAATCCAAAAGCAATAGCGGTAGTAGGAGCATCGGACAAACCAGACAAACTTGGAGCGCTTACTCTATTAGCGCTTCAAGATTATAGAGGAGATGTTTACCCAGTAAATCCTCGGATCAAGACTATAGGTAATGCAAAGTGCTATTCATCAATTGGCGATATTGACACTCAAGTAGACCTCGCTATGATTGCTCTTGGTCCACAATTCATTCTGCAAGCACTTTCTGAATGCAAAGAAGCTGGAGTAAGAGGGGCAATTATCTTTTCAGCTGGTTTCAAGGAACTAGGAGGAATTGGAGAACAACATCAACGCAAAGTAAAAGAAATGGCAGATTCAGGACAAATAGCTGTTATTGGACCTAACTGTCTGGGTGCAGGTAACTGCAAAATAGGTTTGAACGCGACCTTCTTTCCACACCCTACACCATTAAAAGAGGGATCAGTTGCGCTGGTGAGTCAAAGTGGAGGAGTTACAGGACTTATGATTTACCAAGCAGCTGATTCAGATCTTGGAGTTTCAAAATTTGCTAGCGTTGGAAATCGAGTGAATATCGATTTTCATGATATGTTAAGATATCTCCGAGAGGATTCTGAAACTGATGCAATTTGTCTTTTTGTTGAAGGTACTGAGTATGCAAGAGAAATGACTGAGGAGATAAAAAAGACAACTCCAAAGAAACCAGTTATTGTGTTCAAAGTGGGAAAAACGCCTGCATCTAGAAACGCAGCATTGAGCCATACTGGTAGTCTTGCTGGAAATTCTGATCTCTATAGTGCTGCGATAAGACAAGCAGGAGCTATTGAAGTGACAGGAGTTGGCGAGATGATAGACACAGCACATGTCATTACAACATGTAAACACCACTCCAAAGGACAGAGAGTTGCTATTGTAACTCATACACTGGGCATTGCATTGGTGGCTGCACAAACCCTCGAATTAAATGGAATTCAGCTTCCACCTCCTTCACCTACTGTAGCTCATAAAATTCAATCAATGCTGAACATGCCTGTTGAAGTGCCTATCAAGAATCCTATTGACCTTCTTGCTCAAGGCTGGGCGAATCCTAGGATATTTTCAGAAGCCTTCAAATTAATTCTAAATGAAGAGCGGTTCGATGCGGTTATGATTGTGTTCTCTCCAAATTATCAGGAGGGGATTGGAGGCGGCGTTCCAATCGATGAGATTGTTAAGGCAACTCAAAAGGGCTCTAAACCAGTAGTTAGTATTCTTGCCTCGCCAGTAACAAGAAAACCTCCCGGTCATGATATATTGGAGGCAGCTGGGATTCCTTTCTTCTCAAGCCCTCAAAGAGCAGCTCAAGCTCTTGCTAACATGTTGAAACTCTCAAAATAATTAGGAAAAAAAAAGAAACCGCTGCGCAGGGCAGCGGTTGTTGCATCACTTACCCTGCACAGTGAGGAGATCACCTGTGGCTTGGGGAATCCCGATTGGTTCATCACCATTCAGAGTACCATTCATTAACGCTGCATAAGCTGCCATATCGAAATGGCCATGTCCTGAAAGATTGAAGACTAATGTACATGATTCATTCTTTTTCTTAGCTTCCAAAGCTATGTCAATTGCAGATTTTATTGCGTGAGCTGATTCTGGAGCGGGTATGATACCCTCTGTTTTTGCAAACAGAACTCCTGCATTCAAAACATCAATCTGATTAAATGCTTGCGGAGTTATTCGCCCTTCTAGAGTAAGGGCGCTGACTGTGGGAGCAACTCCATGATATCTAAGACCTCCTGCGTGAATCTTCGGGGGAGTAAAGTCAGCGCCCAAGGAGTGCATTTTTAATTTTGGAGTAAGGCCTGCTGTGTCTCCAAAGTCATAGCAATATTCGCCTTTTGTGAGAGATGGACAAGCTGTAGGTTCAGCAGCAATGAACTTTGTATCACGGAAACGATCGTTTACAAGGAAAGGAAAGGCGATTCCTGCAAAGTTGCTACCACCACCAACACAACCAATGACATAGTCAGGTGATAGGTCAATTACATCTAGCTGTGCAATAGCTTCCTGTCCTATCACAGACTGATGTAACATGACAAAATTTAGAACAGAACCAAGTGTGTACTTCGTATTCTCATTATTTATGGTATCTTCAAGTGCCTCACTGATAGCAATACCAAGAGTTCCAGGGTGGTTTGGTTGTTCCTTGTTTATTTTGCGACCAAATTCAGTCAAGTCGGACGGACTTGGTACTATCGTTGCACCGTAGGTCCTCATTAATGTACCACGATATTGTTTCTGCTCGTAGCTTATACGGACCATGTATACCATAGCTTCAAGCTCGAAATAAGCGCAAGCAAGTGCCACTGCACTTCCCCATTGTCCTGCACCAGTTTCAGTAGCCATTCGTTCAATACCCTCTTTCTGAGCATAGTAGGCTTGTGCAGCTGCAGTGTTCAACTTATGGCTACCAGTTGGTGAAACATCTTCCCTTTTGTAATATATGCGACATGGAGTCTTTAGAGCCCGTTCGAGTCCTATTGCTCTTTGTAATGGGGTTGGTCGACCTGACCTCATCAAAATTTCTCGCACTTCGGTGGGAATTGCAATGGTTTTCTCCATTGAAACTTCTTGCTTCACACACTCTTCTGGAAATAATGCGAGAAGCATTTCAGGATTAACTGGCTCCTCTGTTGCCGGATTGATAGGTGGAGGGAGTGGATTTTTCAAGTGCGGTAGGATGTTAAGATATTCTCTTGGTGTGTCGTCGATATCCAACTGAATTCTTGCATGTTCTTGTTTCATGTTATTTTCTCCGTATAAGTACCGGATCTGAATGTGGAATATCTACTAAACCATAATCAAGAGTAGATTTGTGGAGCATTTTATAATGAAACAGGCAGGTCTTGACAAGTTCAGTAAGAGAAAATGGTAAAGAGAATGTGCCATATGGTGAACATACTAAACGGGCCCCGCATCGGGACCCAGAAGCCATTGGCCAAGGCACACTCGTATCATGTTTCCACATCCAGAAACGGTTGAAATCGTCGGTTCAAAGACTCTTATAAACATTGTGCATAAATGTTCATTAATGTACTAAAATGTACATTCAATAAATATTCCTGAATTGTATTGTACTCTTTGTACCTATTAGTATAGAGGAAGTATTCAGGTGGAGGATCGTGTGAAAGGGGATTTTTCGAAGGGAACTCGATTTATTGTTAGACCACCTAATGGATGCTAAACAACATAATTTCATTAAAAAAATCCAATGACTATATTCCCAGAATGGTTAAATTAATGGAATACTCACCATCACCAGACACAGGAAGGGTATTTGTTGGAAGAAGAAGGTCCCAGTTACGTATTGAAAATGGTTGCACTAGGTGACGGGGCCGTAGGTAAAACAAGTTGCATCATGAGGTATACAGAGAATAGTTTTGGGGAGTCATATAAAGCAACAATTGGAACTAACATCGCAGTGAAAAATGTCGAGATTGAGCTTCATCCAGGCGAGGTATCTTCTGCTCAGATTGTCCTATGGGATCTAGCAGGACAACCCACATACAGAGATCTTCGTTCAAGGTATATGGTAGGGGCAGCGATTGCATTCATTGTATATGATGTAACACGACCACCAACATTCCTCAATGTGGCAGATTGGTATGATAATTTCGTCAGTGTTTCTCCTGATGCTGTTGTAATTCTCGTTGCCAACAAGGTAGACAGAGAAGATAGAATGGTTCCTCCAGAGGCAGGAGAGATGTTTAGTCGCTGGAGAAATATTGAGTATATAGAAACCTCTGCAAAAACTGGAGAGAATGTTGAGATGATGTTTACAAAGTGTGTTGAAACAGCCATTCGAAAAGAAGAGGAACGACTTGGCCATGAAATATAGCCAAGTCTATTTGATTTTGAAGTTCTTAAGGCAATAAGGGCACTGCTGCAAATGCGTAGTCTAGAATGAGATACGGGAAGATAAAGAGCGCAATCACTGCGACAACACAAATCACAACTGCGGCAAAGGGGATAGATGGCAAGTTGATTCTCGAGTCGTCAGGAGCATCCATCATATATGAATACCTCAGGACTCGCAAGTAGTAACCGAGCGAGAATACCGAGTTAAGCAATCCAATGAGCGCGAGCCACCACATTCCTGCAACGACAGCACTTTGGAAAAGAACTAACTTGGACCAGAATCCAACTGTTAAGGGCATTCCAGCAAGTGATAGCATAAGGATTGCGAATAGTCCGGCAGCCACAGGTGCACGTTTACTGAGTCCTGCAAGGTCGTCGTAGGTTATTCTCTTTGCCAATCTGATTGAGAGTGCCCATACAAGGATGAAGGCGGAGGTCTTCATTAATGCATGAGTAAAAGCATGGAAGAGTGCAGCCCCGATACCCAGACTATAGGCGATTGGAATGTCTGGATTAGCTGCTGCAACTCCTATGAAGAGATAGCCCATCATCGCAACACTACTGTAAGCCAACATCCGCATGATATCCCTTTGCGCAAGTGCTAAGACATTACCAATGACCATTGTAAGAATGGCAACTCCTACAATAAGAAACGTCCATTGGGTTTGTGCTGCGACGAACCCTATAACAAGAATCCTCATCAATGCGCCTACACCTGTTTTCTTGGAACCTCCTGCAAGGTATGCAGTTACACTTCCATCAGCACTAGCATAAGCATCTGGCACCCATTGCCAGCCAGGAAACACTCCTACCTTGAAACCAAAGGAAACTACGAAAAGAACCACAGCTAATACAATTGTATATGCAGCATTGGGGGTTGTTGCGAACATATTCCAAATATTATCAACAGCTGAAGCAACTTCAACAAGATTAGTTGTACCAATGACTCCATATACAAGTGCAATTCCAAAAATCATCAACATAGTAGCTAGAAGTCCCATCACAAAGTACTTGGTAGCACCATCAATTGCTTCTCTAGCAGGTCCTAGAGCAACAAGTATGTAGGTTGGTGTTGACATGAGTTCCCATGCTAGAAATAGACCAATAAGATCAGTTGCCATCACTACCCAGATTGCACCTGCGAATGAGATCAGTAGTAGGAAATTGTACGGCCCTTTATCACCGCCATAGAGGGTGGAAGACATTAGAACAAGAAAGGCAACAATGAGTATAATATAGATGAAGAAATCAGCCATAGGGTCTCGAACAAACTGTCCAAATGATACACCACCTTCACCAATAAGGGCTGTGAGTGCTGGGTCATTAGGATCGAGAATCACCATTTGAATTCCAGCAAGCAAAATACCAATAAAACTCAGACCAAGGGGATTATACCGCATACCTACAACTAGGGCAATGATTGCAAAGAGGATCAAGGTCAGAGCTGGAAGAGACATAATCCAACCTGGAGGGATAATAGAAAGCAGGAAATTTCTGATAGGTAGAAAGATTCCACGAAGTGCATCTGCTATTTGGTCTAGTTGAAGTAACATCAAGGTCCAACACCTCCAATGATGAATGTTACAACAGATTGGGTGAAGTTGAGAACAAGGTCGGGCCATACACCCAAGAGAATCACTGGAATCAGCATTAGGATTGGAGCAATTAAGTCACTCCAAGGAGCCTCTGTGACTTCTTTCTCTTCATCTGGTTCGCTGAACACTATTCGATTCAACATCCAGAGCATATAGCCTACTGTTACAAAGATACCAAATGTGATGATAGCTGACCAGAGGTAGACTACAACGGAACCAAAAATGACAAGTGCTTCTGCTATGAAACCACTAAATCCTGGCAGACCAAAAGCTGCAAAGGATGCAAGAATCAAGATGGCTGAGAGTTTCGGCGCTTTTGTCATTAAGCCCTTAATGTCGGGAAGCTCACGCGTGCCTGCGGAGTATTTGAGTTGTCCAGCCATGATAAACATGATGGAGATTATGGTTCCGTGACTGAACATCATGAATATAGCACCTTGAAGTGCTAGATTGGCTGCATTGATGTAGCCAACATTTTCTGCAATAAGAGGGTCAAGCCCAATTGCATATGCAGCCACTGCTACACCCAACAATACCCAAGACATATGATTGATTGAAGTATACGCAACTAAACTCTTCAAATCAGTCTGAGCCATTGCAGTGAATGCTGCATATATACATGTGAAGATAGCTAGTGCTGCGAATGGGATGCTTAATCTAGTAAAAGCACTAGGGACTAACCAAAGTCCAAGACGTATGAATGTGTATCCGCCCATCTTAAGCAAGATACCAGCTAGTATGACTGAACCTGGTGTAGGAGCTTTAACGTGAGCCCATGGAAGCCAGTTGTGAAGTGGCCAAACAGGTAACTTCACTCCTGCACCCATGAAGATTGCAAGTGCAAAACCAATCTGAATCATTGGAGCCAAATCAGATAATATTGTTCTAAGACCTTCAGTTCCACCTGCAACTTCGATCAATGCAAAGGTGTAGATTCCTTTTTCTTGGCCAGCAATTAGGTACATCATAAAGAACGCAACGAGCATCACGGCTGAGCCAAGATGAGTATAGATGAAGAACTTCACAGCTGCATGTTCACATCCCTCTTCACCCCATCTTCCTATGATGAAGAACATAGGGATAAGAACAAGCTCCCAGAAAATGAAGAATCCGATCAAATCGAGTGACATGAATACACCCATTAGACCAGTCTGAAGGAGTAGGAACAACGAGTAATAGAATCCTTCAGATTTATGAATGTGATTCGAGCTGATTGCTGCGATGAAGACCACAAGATTGGATAGTAGAATCATTATGGCTGAGAGCCCATCAACTCCCACGATGAACTGGAAAAGTGTTTCAGGTGTGCTAATTGGCAGTGTACCCAACACAAAGCTAGCGACGAAATCCATTCCCGCATCAGTGGCAGTAGATAATATTTCACTGGTGTCCACAGCGAGAACCAGAAGAAGGGATAATGCAAGTTCAATGGTCGTGACCAGTAGTGCAATCACACGAGCTCCTTTTCCTGTAAAGTATGCAACCAAAGCAGCCACAAGTGGTAGGATTAGCATGAATCCTAATGCTCCAAAAGGCAATGAGTTCAGGATGTTTATGGCGAAGTCTAATTGCATTTTATATCACTCCCAATGTAACTAATGCGAGAAGGATAAGTATCCCAATACCAAACATCACAACGCTGACATAGTCGTTAATACGTCCCGTCTGAGTTTCAGCTAGACCAATCTCAGATGCTCTGACACTCTCTGTAGATATTCCTTCTGCAAATCCATCAACAACATTATCATCGAACCAACGCACTTTCGTGGAAATTGAAATCGCTGCATCTGCAGACTTGAAGTCAATTCCATCGATTATTTTGTCATCTACTTGAATACGATACATAGCTGCAAAGTTAAGGAACTTGCCCAATATCCAGTGATAGCCCTCATTGATGTACCAACGGTGCTTTAGGAAATTGTAGACCTTTCGACTTAATCCGGTTTCACCGATGATGGAATTCTGCTTGTCAGCATTCTTAATGTAGATGATGTAACCTGGAATACCTCCAACAGCAAGTGCTCCAAGTGTGATAAGGAATGGTGGAAGTCCTTCTGGACTGAACTTCACAGCAATCATCTCAGCCATGATCTCACCCCAACTATGAGTGTCTCCTATGGCAATCTGTTGGATGAATGGGAACACCACAAAAGCGATGATCGTGAATGCAGCCAAGATGTACAACGGAATCATCATTGCTGGACCAGGATCATGAGGCATCTGATGATGCTCATCATGATACTCTTCCTCAGTGTGCTCCTCACTCTCATCTTCGTGAGAACTGTGGGAGTCATGAGTGTCGTACTCTGATGGCCCATAGAATGTTATACCCATCAGTCTGAAACTGTAGAAGATAGTGCATGCTGCAGCTAGTACTGAGAAGAAGAACAGAAGCCATCCAAGTGGGTTTGTCCAGTGAGCAGCTAGCTCATAGGTATATTCAATGATGGAGTCCTTTGACCAGAACCCAGAGAACGGGGGTATACCAGCTAAGGCGAGAACACCGATCCACATAACGATGAGTGTCTTCCGCATGTACTTACCGAGACCTCCCATCTTTGAGATATACTTCGTGTGCACAGCATGTATCACACCACCTGATGCTAGAAACAAGAGTGCCTTGAAGGCACCATGCGAAACAACATGTAAGACACCGCTTAGATAGGCATGATCGTAGTGAAGGTGATTGGCCTGCATGAGACCACCAACTCCCAGTGCTAGAATCATGTAGCCAAGCTGTGAGAGTGTTGAGAAAGCCAAGATCTGTTTGAGCTCATTCGAAACCATACCCATCGTTGCTGTCATCAGGGCGGTGATTGCTCCGATTATTGCTACGATAATGAAGAAGGTTAAGGCAGCCTCAAATCCAATAGCTTGAGCCGCTGTGAATCCTGGGTCACCAGGACCTATCTCTGCATGAACACCAGACGCACTGACGATTGTCACCAAGAATCGTGCTGTTATGTAGACTCCCGCTTTCACCATGGTTGCAGCATGAATCAGAGCAGAAACAGAGGTTGGGCCAGCCATAGCCTCAGGT